>MDTG01125416.1_pt1 | contig 16610 bp, 19 predicted proteins | sample 811421 | NCBI WGS metagenome assembly MDTG01 (sample SAMN05326645, study PRJNA326480) | marine metagenome | isolation source: seawater | place: Pacific Ocean: South East | collected 2011
ACACACTATTCCCATATTAAAATCACCTTTGGCCAGTCAGCAAGTTATATGGGTTATCAGAACATACCTGGGGAAAACTCTAGCCGAATCTGATATCAGACATGGGGTATTTCTCGATGTTTTAGGAATGGGGGTTATGATAACAGGAGAAAGCGGAGTAGGAAAAAGCGAACTGGGCCTGGAACTAATCTCCCGGGGTTCGGGTTTGGTGGCTGATGATGTCGTAGAGCTCCATCACATTTCTCCCCAGACATTAGAGGGTCGTAGTCCTAAAATTTTAAAAGACTTCCTCGAAGTAAGAGGGCTGGGGATGCTAAACATCCGGACCATATTTGGAGAAACAGCTGTTCGAAGAAGAAAAACTCTGAAATTAATAGTTCAACTACAAAAACCCTCAAAAAGTCCACTAGAAATTGAACGAATCCCACTTCATGCCAGTAACGAAAGTATACTAGAGGTTAATATTAGAAAAGTTCAGCTACCCGTAGCTGCGGGACGCAATTTGGCAGTCCTTGTGGAAGCCGCTGTTAGAAATTATATCCTCCAACTAAGAGGTATTGACAGCACCCAGGAATTCGTTGAACGACAAAAAGACAAGCTAATAAAAAACTAAATTAGGGGCAACAACTCATGCATCTGGTCATATTAACAGGTTTATCCGGATCCGGTAAAAGTGTGGCCCTCAATATTATGGAGGATAGCGGTTACTATTGTGTAGATAATCTACCTGCGCAGTTACTAGCAGATACAGTTAGGTTTTTGGAAACACAAAACCATACCAAAGTCGCCGTTAGTGTAGATATCCGCAGTGGAAAAAACCTTCCCACAGCATTTAGCTATGTCAGCACCCTAAAGAAAGAACCAGCGAAGCATGACATTGTTTTTCTGGATGCGGAAAACGAAATACTCATCCAAAGGTTTTCAGAAACAAGAAGAAAACACCCGCTATCTGACGATCATATGGACCTTTCCGAATGCATTAACCTTGAACGTCAAATTCTTCAGGACATCTCCAAAAAAAGCCACACAATCGACACTACCAACCTTAGCCCAACACAACTAAAACTATACCTGAGACAATTTATTAAAGAAGGAACCTTTAAAACCATGTTGCTGTTCAAATCATTTGGATTCAAACATGGTTTGCCCCCAGAAGCTGATTTTGTTTTCGACGTGCGCTGTCTAAAAAATCCGCACTATGCTAGAAACCTAAGAGAGTTAACCGGAAAAGAAAGAGCTGTTATCGATTTTCTCGATCAAGATGCAGATGTCCAAAAAATGAGCAATGATATAAAAACCTTTCTGGAAGCCTGGATTCCACACTTCATTAGAGATAGCAGAAATTACTTAACCATAGCAATTGGTTGCACAGGCGGCAGACATCGATCCGTTTACTTAACAGAAAAAATTTCACGGCACTTCGACCAAACCATGTCAGCAACCACCAGGCATCGTGAACTGGAATAGTGATAATCAAGCCAACAAAAACAAGGCGTATCGCACCTTCCAGCATTAAGTCGTCGAAATCCGTACAAAATAATTGCCGAGAGTAACTATTACCCCCCCCCAAAAAGGCTTAAATTTTTCCCACATTAAATTAAAGCCTAGTGATCAACCAAATCTTGCAGATTGAGACGAATAATTTTTCTAATGGCTGCCGGAATTGCTGCTTCTAAAGCATCCTGATACGTTAACCAAAAAATACTTTGTCCTGCAAAGGTTTTTCCTTTTATCTCGCTTTCGGCGAGAATAGGATGGATGATGGCACGATAATGGGAAAAAATATGTGTGACTGATTTCAAGTATTTTATATTTATAAACTTGAAATCCGAATCGGCAAGCCAAGCCCTTATTTGCTCCTGACTACCAATCTCTGGAAAACTTAATAGGCCACCCCATACACCTTTATAATCTCGTCTTTCCATCATCAAATACCCATTGTTAACAGTGATCAGCATATATGTTTCTTTGACTGGAGTCGGAGATTTCTTTTTCCTTACTGGAACCACCAAGCACTTGCCTTCTTTTAGGGTTTTACATCTCCGCCTCAAAGGACACAGATGGCATTTTGGTTTACTTTTTGTACAAATAGTGGCTCCAAGGTCCATCAAGCCCTGTGTATATGGTTGGATATTGTCTTTTGGTAAAAGTTGTTCACTCAACTGCCAAAGTTTTTTGTTCACAGCCCCCTCAGCAAGAGGGGATTCAATACAAAAATACCTCGCTAGAACTCGTTTTACGTTACCATCAAGTATCGGATAATTTTTACCAAAGGCGAAAACCAATATCGCACCTGCTGTGGATCTACCTACTCCAGGCAAAGCCATCAAACCCTCATAAGTATTTGGGAACTTTCCATTCTTAGTAGTTGCAATATTTTTAGCAGCTGACAGCATATTTCTTGCCCGGCGGTAATACCCCAAGCCACTCCATTTTCGCAACACCTCATCCTCAGTAGCTCTAGATAGAGACGAAAGACACGGAAATTGATCCAAAAATTTACCGTAAAATCTCTGAACCGTCTTTACTCCCGTCTGTTGTAACATTATTTCTGATAACCAAATACGATAAGGGTCATTATCTTTTTGCCAGGGAAGATGGTTTCTCCCATGTTCAACTTGCCAATTTATAATTTGATTAGCAAATGAAGTCATATTTTTATGCCCTTGCCGATGGTCTTGAGGCAACACCCTCGTACCACCTCATTAGGCTACTGCAATCCATTGGAATCGGTGTTCCCGTAAATTTACCCAATACAAAAGCCGACTGAGCACAAATGTCAGCTATCGTGTATTTATCACCAGCTATGTACTTTCTGTTTGATAATTCATTATCTAACCAAGCAAACTGCTTAAAGGCATATCTTCTTTGCTGCTCTCCATACTCTTGAATTTGTTCTCTTTTTCCTTTCCAGAAATCCGAGAGATGAAAAAAAACATCGCTTATCGGTCTATATATTTCATGTTCCACCCGCAGAGTCCACATTTCAATTTCAGCTTTCTCACGCTGAGTCTCACCGAAAAGTGGAGGGCGGGGAAATAAATGTTCCAGATACCTGCATATAGCAAGCGATTCTGCTAAAAATGTACCATCGTCCAGCTCCAAGAGAGGCATTTTGCCCAATGGATTCTTGGCAATGTAATCGGGCGCACTATTCTCACCTGCCTCCATATCAATATGGACAAAATCTATATCAATTTTTTTCTCAGCAAGAAAAATTCTCACTTTCCTGGGATTTGCACCCGCTTTCAAATTGTACAACTTCACTAGTATCCTCCTTTAGAGGTAACATCCGCTACCGGAGCGGGTCATAGGAAACACTCGAGACCTTACGCACTTTTGCTCTACCCCCGAGGTGCGCCCACATGGTATTATTTGGATAATCATAACTATATTCTAAAACAAATTGATTTCCTTAATTGTTAACGGAGCAAAATACTCTTTTGCCAAGACGGTAACCCCCGCTGAGCTCATTGATTATTTTGAATTAACGGGTAAGAAAATCGCTTTAGAGAGAAATGGATCGGTGATACCCCGCAGCCAATTTTCAAATCGTCTCTTTCAAGAATTGGATAGGATAGAAATAATTACAGCAGTAGGGGGAGGTTAATACAGGGTTAATTAAATAAAAAAATGAAGGCAACTCATAAAAAAGAACTGAAAATTGCAAACCAAATATTCTCCTCTAGACTGATAGTAGGAACAGGTAAATATAAAAGCTTAGAGGAGACAAAATCATGCATAGTTGCAAGTGAAGCAGAAATTGTCACAGTTGCAATTAGACGTACTAATTTAGGACAAAAACCTGATCAACCTAATTTGCTTGATTTTGTATCTCCTCAAAAATATACCCTTCTTCCCAATACGGCTGGGTGCTATACAGCAGATGATGCTGTTCGTACCCTGTTTTTAGCAAGAGAATTATTAGATGGGCATACTCTTGTAAAATTAGAAGTTTTGGGCGACCAAAATACTCTATATCCAAATGTTGTAGAAACATTAAAAGCAGCTGAAACTCTTGTAAGAGAAGGTTTCGATGTAATGGCTTACACATCAGATGACCCAATTATTGCTAAAGAATTAGAAAGCCTTGGGTGCGTCTCTGTTATGCCTTTGGGGTCACTAATAGGATCTGGAATGGGCCTTCTTAACCCTTTCAATTTACAACTTATAATAGATCAGGCCAAGATACCTGTGATTATAGATGCGGGAGTTGGAACAGCGTCAGACGCAGCTTTAGCGATGGAACTAGGTTGCGATGCGGTTTTGGTCAACAGTGCGATTGCAGCGGCAGGCAATCCCGAATTAATGGCTAAAGCTATCAGCCAAGGAGTTGTAGCTGGACATAATGCCTTTCTTGCCAAACGAATGCCAAAAACAAGATATATCGCATCAGCAAGCTCGCCTTCTGAGGGAATTCTCCCTAAAACTGAATGAATTATGAACAATATCCATGGCAAACGAGAATCAAGAAGTTTTGTCCTGCGAAAAGGACGTACTACCTTAGCACAAAAAAAAGCTATAGAAAGGTACATGCCAATTTATGGAATTTATACTAGCAAAAAAAAGTTAGACTATAAATACGAATTTTGCCGAGACAACCCTGTTATCCTGGAAATAGGTTTTGGCACTGGTGAAGCGACTATAGAGATAGCCGCAGAGAACCCGAGAACAAACTATATAGCCATAGACGTTTATCCATCTGGAGTGGGAAACCTTCTTCAAAAAATAAACGAACGGAAACTTCAAAATATTCGCCTTATTCAAGACGATGCGAAAACCGTTATTAATGAGATGATTTGTGATAACAGTCTGTTAGGGATACATATATTTTTTCCTGATCCTTGGCCGAAAAAAAAACACCACAAACGACGTCTGTTAACATTTGACTTTCTTAATCAACTCGAGAAAAAGCTTAAGCAAAAAGGTTACCTACACATAGTAACTGACTGGGAAGAGTATTGGGCCCATATCGATGCGAATGTCAAATTAATTAAAAGCTTTACATGCAATGCTATCCAACAAAAAATAATTACCAAGGCTCGACCAGCAACTAAATTTGAAAAAAGGGGGTTAAGCCAAGGACACAGTGTCAAAGAAATAGTAGTATTCAAAAAAAATACCATCAAGGTATTATCAAATGAAATTGTCAATCAAACTGTTTAAAAACCTATACCCTAGGTCTGTAGGTGTAAGAAAATTCTTTTCAAGAATAACCAAGTTCTGATCCCTGGATTTTTCAATGGCTGGCATAACATAATCTAAATCCAAACCAGTTCTCTCAGAGAACAAATTCAAATTAAACCCTCCTTTTAGCCTCAAGGCATTCATCATGAACTCTCCCGGCAAGTCCACAGGAGAAACCTGATGACTCCCAGCTACCGCACTACCATCAATCGCTTTTCGAATATAGCTTTGGGGTGATTTGCTTTTCTCCACTCTCATAATTCGATTAATATACGATATTTTGCTATGGGCCCCGGCCCCAATACCCAGATAATCGCCAAATTTCCAATAATTTTTGTTATGTGTGGACTCCAAACCGTTTTTTGCAAAAGCAGAAACCTCGTACTGTCTATAACCGGAGGAAAACATCGAATCTTTAATCCATTGTTCCATATCCCAACACTGATCATCGCCTGGGATTGAAGGTGGATGTTTATAAAAAAATGTGTGCGGCTCTAAGGTCAATTGATAAACAGAGCAATGATTAACATCCATTGCAATGAGTGTGTCTATATCTTTCTACAAATCATCCAAACTTTGCTGTGGCAATCCATACATTATGTCTACGTTAATGTCAGAAAAAATGTGCTGGGACTGGTCAATGGCATTCACGGCATCTTGTCCAGAGTGTATCCTACCAAGGCGCCTTAAATGACTATCACTAAATGATTGAACGCCAATTGACAGACGATTAACACCAGCATCTCTAAAATCCCTAAGCTTAGATAGCTCTGAAACTCCTGGGTTTAATTCCAAAGATATCTCGGCATTTTCATTTACTGGGGCGCGGAGAGATATTTCATCAATAATTTCTTTAATCGAACCCCCAGAAAACAGACTTGGAGTGCCTCCACCAAAAAAAATACTTTCTATTTTTCGTTCCTTCACAAACTTAAAAGATGATGCCAGGTCAGACATTAGGGCCATCATATATTCCCTCTCAGGCAGAAGCCCACCCGACAGTTGATGCGAATTGAAATCGCAATAGGGGCATTTCTTTATGCACCAAGGCAAATGAACATAAAGGGACAAGGGAGGCAAATCCTTAATCTTAATTGCGGTTTTTTCCTCCATGACTTTCATTCCAACAGACCTTTAATTAAAATAATAGTTGTAGCATTACATTTAGTTTAATACGATTTGATCGATAATGTGTTTTTAATAGGCGATATGCTATGAGTGAGAAAAATAATTCAACTAAAGTTACAGCTGACCAGCAAGTTGCAAAAATTTTTGAATGGCGTCGAGGATTTAACGTTGTCTATCTTATTAACATTGGATTGGAGCTAGGCCTATTTAAATACCTAGAAAGAAATCCTAACAGTACTCCCGATAATATAGCCACTTCCTTGTCTTTACATGCCCCCTTCATCGATGTATGGTGCAAAACTGCTTTTGCCGTAGGCATATTGGGCAGTGATGACTGTGTCCAATATCATTTAGAAGATCATTTTGATCAATTACTAGCAAAGGAGTCTCACCCACGTTACCTGGGGGGGTACATTCAACTGGGAACCAATTTCGCTGCCCAGGATTTTAAATTCTGCATCGAGGCGTTTAAAGGTGGTGATATAAGCCCATTTCAAAATAGGAGTGACATTTTTGCCGATACCATTGGCGTGGCGATTTCGGGGCTACACATGCTGACCTCCAAGAAACTGCTACCCGAACTACCTAATATGGAGGAAAAACTTAAGAATTCATCAAAAATACTTGATATAGGGTGTGGCACCGGTCGGCTGGTTTTTCAAATAGCAAAACATTGGCCAAATGCCAGTGTGGTTGGTGTGGATATTGACTCTACAGGCATAAAAATCGCCCGTGCCCGATCAAAAGAATTAGGATTAGAAAACCGAGTAGATTTGATTCTCGGAGACATCGGAAAAGCCGGCAACGCAGCGTCGTTTGATGTCGTAACACTGGTGGAGGTGTTACATGAAATATCTCCATCAATCCGACAAAAAGCCGTCAGTGATTGCTATAAGCTCCTAAAGCCCGGCGGTTGGATCTTAATAGTTGATGAAACTTACCCTAGCAAACCCCATGAATTCAAAATGCCAGAATATCAGTTTCCGGTACAAACAGCATTTGAAGAGCTAACCTGGGGAAATGTGATACCCACCAAAGAGATCCAAGAAAATTTATTGCGCACAGCTGGATTTGACGGGAGAATATCTCGAAAAATAATTGGAGAGGGTTTCACGATTTTGGAAACGCAAAAATAGTTTTGAAAACCAATTGGCTTTATAGTATGCCCAACCCGACCATCCAAAATATCCAAAGACAAAATTGTCCAATAGGTGTCTTTGACTCTGGAATAGGAGGGCTATCACTGTTGGAGGCCGGCCGGCACCAACTACCCAACGAAGCGTGGATCTATGTCGCTGATACGGCCTACCTCCCATATGGAAATAAACCAATCGAAGTTATAAGAGATCGAGCAAAAAAAATTACCGAGTTCTTAATTCAGGCCAATGTGAAGGCAATTCTGGTGGCGTGTAACACAGCCACTGCCTTGTCGATAGATTTTTTAAGACAACACTTCAAAAAGACTGTCTTTGTAGGTGTGGAGCCGGCTGTTCGCCCAGCAGTTAAGTTAACCAAAACCAAAGTCATCGGAATACTGGCAACCGAGGCCACTACTGATAGTTTTCGTTTATCCCAGTTAATTAGCCGATTTGGCACCGGGATAAAAGTCATCATACAACCATGCCATGGTTTAGTTGAATCAATCGAAAGTGGCCAACCTGGGAACCAAACCTCAAAGAGGTTAGTAACCAAATATGTCAAACCTCTACTAAAGCAAGGAGTCGACACCATAGCTCTTGGTTGCACTCACTACTCTTTCGTAACAAGCATTATTAAAGAAGTTACAGGAGAATCGATAAACCTAATAGACACAGGGGAGCCTGTTATGAAAGAGTTGCGAGAAAGACTATCCTCCAAAAAAATATTGGCAAGCAAAAAAATGAGCCCTACTCAAATATGGATAACCGAAAGTTCGCCTGGGAAAAACAATGTTATACAAACGATATGTGGCGATGAAATAGCCATAAACCATGTAACAATTTAAATGTTTCTCTACAACGAATAGAAAAAATTAAAAAATGAAACGTAATAAACAAAGAGTTGGGATACTAGTATTTGACGAAGTAGAGGTGTTAGATTTCTGCGGGCCATATGAAGTTTTTTCTATTGCCAACGAGCTGCGAAACCAGGAATTATTTGATATCAAGCTAATATCAACTGAAAATATTCACTTAAAAGGCAGAAACCAATTTAAGTTTCAAGCTGACTACACTATTAAAAATAACCCGCCAATTGATATTCTTATCATTCCTGGCGGTCCTGGTGCAAGAGTTCAAGAAAAAAATCCCAGATTAATCCTATGGCTAGAGAAACAGTTTGTAAATTTAAAACACTTTTTGACAGTATGCACTGGTGCAAGAATTGCCGCCCACACAAATTTTATTAAAGGCATTTTTGTCACCACCCACTGGAATTCCCTTAGAGATTTAGAGGAAGCAAATCCCGACATTAATATCGTGGAAAATGTTAGATATACTGACAATGGAAAAATACTAACCTCAGCGGGAGTATCATCAGGGATAGACATGTGTCTTTATTTTTTAGAAAAGAATTTTGACCAAAAGCTCTCTAAAGAATTAGCAAAATATATCGAATGGAATAAAACCTCCACTATAGTCAAATCTTAGTCCAATGATTAGATCACGGATTTTATCTAACCTATTTCTCAAGAAGTTTAATTATTTTTCGTATCGCGATACCTCGGTGGCTCACCTTGTTCTTCTGGTGTTTGTTTAGCTCAGCCGCTGTTTTCCCTAAATTAGAGTCATAAAACAGCGGATCATACCCAAATCCAAAGCTACCTCTAGGAGCTCCTAAAATCTCACCCTCCCATTTCCCGGTGGCCAAAAGAGGTGCGGGATCCTTATAGCCTGAAACGACTACAATTACACAATAGTAATGGGCTCCCCTCTCCCTTTGTCCACTTAACTGTTCGATAAGAAACAAATTATTTTCCTGGTCTGTTGCGCTCTCCCTCGCAAATCGCGATGACCTAACTCCTGGCTGACCATTCAATGATTCCACGCAAATTCCAGAGTCATCAGCTAATACAGGAAATCTAGTATATCTTGAAACATGTCGAGCCTTAACAAGTGCATTCTCCACAAAAGTCATATGTGGCTCATAAGCCCCTTTGACTCCCAATTCCTGCTGAGGAACCACAGTGATACCTCTGGGATTTAATAAATCGTGGAACTCTTTTATTTTCCCTTTATTATTTGAGGCAATAACAATTTTTTCGTAACCGCTCATCCCTGAACTTCTTTAAACAAAGAATTATTAATATTATCTTAGGTCTGCTTCAAAATATTTTTTTGCATACCTATCAATTGGTTAATTGCATTTTTCCCAATCTCCAACATTTCCTCTAGCTCGTCTTTATCAAAAGTTTTTCCCTCAGCTGTTCCCTGGATCTCTATGAAGCCACCAGCTCCAGTCATTACAAGATTCATGTCAGTTTCACAATGAGAATCTTCCTGGTAATCTAGATCTACTATCGGCATGTCTTTATGAATTCCCACGGACACAGCAGCCACAAAATCAGTAACAGGCGACTCATTGATTTGATTTTCTTTTAAAAGCTTATCTACTGCATCATACAAAGCAACGAACGACCCCGTGATAGCCGCAGTCCGAGTACCCCCATCAGCCTGAATAACATCACAATCTATATGGACCGTTCTTTCTCCTAGTTTTTTAAAGTCCAGCACGGCCCGCAAACTCCTACCTATGAGTCTCTGAATCTCCATAGTTCTGCCTGAGGGTCTCCCCCTCATCGCCTCTCGAGCACCTCTAGAGTTAGTCGCTCTGGGCAGCATACTATACTCAGCCGTAAGCCACCCTTGGCTTTTACCTTTCAAAAAGTTTGGAACCTTCTGCTCCACACTAGCGTTGCATAGAACCCGGGTATCCCCAAATTCAACTAGGACTGAGCCCTCCGCATATTTTGTGTAGTTTCGATAAAAATTAACTTTCCGCAAATCACTATCCAAACGCCCATCAGACCGCATATACCCTCCCTGGCTCGCCCATCGACTTCATCCTAATCTGTTTGTCACCACTCGAAATGCTGTTTAATTTAGCTTTAATCTGTTCATTACAAACCCATGATAACAATGTAAGCTTACAATATAATAACTTCTTTATCTTAGGTTTATTAAAGGTTTTGTGGAAATGGGAAAAATATCTAGCATGACAGGATTTGCGTCTGGAACCAGCTCAATAGGTGGTGGGGTATTGTCGGTAGACCTAAAGTCAGTTAACCATAGAAACCTAGACTTGCAATTTCGAATTGCCGAGGAATTTCGCTTCCTGGAACCACAATTTAGAAAGTTAATTATTCAGAAAATAAGTAGAGGAAAAATTGATTGCCGCATAAACTTCAAAAACACCCAAACAGAAAAAAACTCTTTTACATTAAACAAAACACTGATAAAAAATATTAGTAATATCAGTGCCAGCATAAATCACATCCTGCCTGATGCCCAGCCTTTATCAGTCAACGAAATCTTGCGTTGGCCCGGGGTGATTATTGAAGATGAAGAACCTATTGAAGAATTCACAGGAGGGGCTCTTGAGCTATTTTCTGAAACCCTAAAAACCCTTGTTAAAGACAAAAATAGAGAAGGCTATGCACTAGGGGAAATTTTACTAGATCGGCTACAAAAAATACAAAACTTAATCAGCAAAATAGAGCCCCTTTTGCCTGACACCATGGTAAAGCTTAAGCAACGAATTTCCAAAAAACTTGAAGATGCCAGCTTAACCATTGACCAAGATAGATTGCAGCAAGAATTGATATTATATGCCGCAAAAACAGACGTTGACGAGGAATTACATCGACTAAAGGTGCATCTCGAAGAAACCAAAAACATCTGCTTGAAAGGCGGAGTTTGTGGAAAAAGGTTAGACTTTTTAGCGCAAGAGTTAAACAGAGAGACCAATACTCTTAACGCCAAATCACTAGATCTAAATATAACTCAATTTAATATGGAAATTAAAACTTTAGTAGAACAACTTCGAGAACAAATCCAAAACATAGAATAATGAGCAAACTTTTTATTATGTGCGCGCCTTCTGGCGCTGGAAAAACCACAATTGCTAACAAAGCAGTTGAGTTAGACAAAAATATGGCCCTCTCAATTTCTCACACCACCCGTCCTCCTCGGCCAGGAGAAGTTGATGGGAAAGATTATTATTTTGTGACAGAAAAAAACTTTCAAAAACTATTTAAGGAAAATCAATTTATAGAAAGTGCAAATGTCTACGGTTTTTCTTATGGAACCACTAAAAGCTGGGTTGACAAAATGCTCGGAGAAAACCTAGACATATTATTAGAAATTGATTGTCAGGGGGCTCAACAGATTAAAAATAATATAAAAAATGCTGTTGGGATCTTTATATTGCCTCCATCACGAGACGAACTAAAAAACAGACTTATAAGTCGAAGGCAAGACAGCCAAGAAGTAATAGAAAGAAGACTTAAATCCATTGACAGCGAAATCGCCAATATAAAGCAATTTGATTATGTTATCATCAACACTGACGTGGAAAAGGCGGTTAAGGACTTCATTAGCATCGTAAAAGCTGAAAGGCTTACAACCTCTTCTCAAACAGATAACATAAACAAGGCATTAGGCTAAAAAATGGCTAGGATTACCGTAGACGATTGTTTAAAACGAATACCTAATAGGTTTCAGCTAACTCTGGTGGCAACTGTTCGGGCTAGACAGTTAGCCACAGGGGCTGACCAGCAAGTTGAAACAAACAAAGACAAACCCACTGTAACAGCACTGAGAGAAATCGCTGCAGGGAAAATTGGTGAAGAGATACTCAACACCAAACCACCTGAATAAAAGGTGGCAATTCTGGCCGTCAGAAATAAGTTGACTGATGGACACTATGGGCAAAATAGAAGAAGAACACGACACGAGTGTACGGGTTGAGGGCCCAGAAACAACTGCTTTTTTTAAGGATGCCGGATTATATATAAGTTACTCTGACTTATCCTTGCTCAAGATTGCATTTAAATTTAGCAAACGGGCTCATCACGGACAATATAGAAAGACAGGGGAGCCCTATGTATCACATCCGACCTCTGTGGCACACATACTTACGGAATGGAAGCTTGATGCCCAAACACTGTCTGCTGCACTCCTGCATGATGTGGTAGAAGACACGACCATAACCAAAGAAGAGATAAAAAATAAATTTGGACCAGTCGTAGCAGATCTTGTGGACGGGGTCTCAAAGCTTGATCAAATTAAGTTTGAATCCCAGGCGCACCAGCAAGCAGAGAATTTTCGGAAAATGCTATTGGCTATGTCACGAGACGTTAGAGTAATCCTTATTAAGCTAGCTGATCGCTTACATAACATGCGAACTCTCAGTAGTATCTATAGAAAGAAAAGATTACGTATAGCTCAGGAAACTGCTGAAATATATGCGCCGATAGCCAATCGTCTGGGGTTAAATAATGTTTTTGAGGAATTACAAGAATTATCCTTCCAGCACCTTTATCCCAACAGGTTCAGGGTTATTACAAAGGCATTAAAGAAGGCACGGGGCAACCGTCAAGAATTAATTCGAAAGATTCTAAAAGAGACTGAAAATAAACTAAGGAGCCTACAGATTGTAGCAACTGTTACAGGTCGAGAGAAAAATACTTTTAGCATCTACAGAAAAATGCGAGAAAAAGCTTTATCCTTTGCCGAGGTTTACGATATCTATGGCTTCCGGGTCATTGTAGAAAGCGTTTCGGGGTGCTACATAGCACTGGGTGCTTTGCATCAATTATTTAAGCCCATTCCTGGCAAATTTAAAGACTACATTTCTATTCCTAAAAACAATGGCTACCAATCACTGCATACTACCCTAGTGGGTCCCTACGGCACACCAATAGAGATTCAAATTCGAACTAATGAGATGCATCGAATTGCTGAAGCGGGAGTAGCATCGCATTGGTTATATAAAGAACGAGGTGCATCACTAACAGACTTACAGTCTAAAACTCATCGCTGGCTTCAAAACCTGTTGGAAATTCATATGGAAACAGGGAGCTCCACCGAGTTTTTAGAACATCTTAGAATTGATCTTTTCCCTGATGAGGTATACGTTTTTACGCCGAGTGGAGAAATTATGTCGCTACCAGATGAATCTACATGCGTTGATTTCGCGTATGCTGTTCATACAGATATAGGAAACCAAACCAGCGCCGCAAAAGTAAACCATGAACTAGTTCCTCTCCGAACTACCCTAAAAACAGGGGATCGAGTAGAAATAATAACCTCTGATCATGCAAGACCAACATCGAATTGGCTTGACTTTGTGGTGACTGCAAAAGCTAGGTACAGCATTAGACATTGCTTGAAAACCATGGGACATGATGAGTCTGCAAGCCTTGGTAAGCAAATATTATCAGGAGCATTACGAACACTGCGAGCAAAAAATACGAATGTATCAAAACAACCCTGGGTTAAAATTAAATCAAAGTTCGGAAATAAAACACGTGACCAGATACTATCCGATATAGGCCTAGGGAAAACATTGGCTATTGTTGTAGCCAGAAGCTTATTAGTTGAAAATGAAAACCCTAGACCGAAGGATCAATATTATTCGACGGAGCAACTTTTAATCAGAGGATCCGAAGGAATTTCATTAGAATTCGGAGATTGCTGCAGCCCTATACCGGGAGACCCAATCGTCGGACATATGAGGGAAGGGACCGGACTAATTATTCACACCCAAGACTGCAAAGTTATAAGCAAGGATACTAATCCAGATGCTGAGCTTATGGACGTGGCCTGGTCGGAAAATACCGACAAATTATTTACAGTGGCCATTAGCTTGATGGTTACTGATCAGAAAGGAGTTCTCGCAAGAGTCGCAACAGAAATAGCCAAAATGGACTCCAATATAAAAAATGCCTCTGCCAAACCAGGTGACTCGGAGGCTCATGGAACAATAATCTTTATCATAGAGGTTCGAGATAGGATCCACCTCGCAAAGGTGATTCGTGAACTTCGCAGAGTACCTGAAGTAATTCGCATATCACGCCGTAAAAATCTTTTGAGCGCCTAACTAGACGTAACAGCTGGGAGAAATACCAACCAAATGCTAATCAGGGCGATCCATCTGGCAAGTGGTTGGTAAAACCGTATCTATAGCTTCAATACGACCGTCAGTCTTAAACCCCATGCCCGTCCTTTCAACATCATATTTCACACCCTCTTCCCCCAATCTGGCCAGCGTAGACACATAAATAGGCTGCAAAAGCTGATGGTTATCTTCCCTTATCCAGACATCACCGATGGGACCTTCAAATGTCCCGCCCTCCATTGCCTTAGCGATAAGTAATGGGTCAGTTGACTGATTCTGTTCAATTGCCTGAACCAACATTTCCATAGCGTATAAAAGCGTTAGCCAATATAGATCATCGTTAGATTGTGGAAAGCGAGACCGATAGCCCTCTATCAATTCATCTGCGCCCAACCCAACATTAGCGTGGAATCCAGTAACTTGTTTAAGTCGTCCAATACCGGCCTCGCCGATGGAAGCTGGAACCCCGACAAATCCCCCGTAGTAGGTATAGAAGTCCACTGGAAGTCCCGCTTCGTCGCTGGCTTTCACTAGAAGCGACGCATCCGCCCCCCAATTACCAGTCACCACACTATCCGCTCCTGAGGCCTTGATCTTGGCTATATAGGGCATGAAATCTTTTACCTTGCCAAGAGGGTGAAGGTCATCACCCACAATCTGTATATCTGGACGCTTAGCCTTAAGCATTTGCTTAGCCGACTTGGAAACCGCGTGCCCAAAAGAATAATCTTGATTAATCAAATAAACTTTTTTAATTTCTCTTTGCCTTGCCATGAAATTAGTTAACGCCTGCATCTTCATATCAACATCAGCATCAAACCGAAAGTGCCAAAAATTACACTTTTCATTGGTTAGCGCTGGGTCAACAGCCCCATAGTTGAAGTAAAGTACCGGGGAATCGGGATTCCTTTCGTTATGCTTTTTAACCTTGTCGGTAAGTGCACTAGCCACAGCTGAGGAAGCCGCTTGAAAAACATACTGTATGTTTTGGTCAACCACCTGCTGGAATGCTATTAAAGAGTCCTCAGGCTTGCCTTTACCATCTAGCGCAACAACTTCAAATTTCTTACCCCCAAGCACACCACCCCTAGAATTAATTCGCTCCACGACCAGCTCCAGCTCTCTCTGGAAATGTTGACCCACATTTGCAAAAGCCCCCGAGAGAGGGTCTATAAGTCCAATTTTTATGGTCTCCGGTGGCTTTTGACAACTTGTTAAGGCTACAAATAAAGCAATCCCCGCCAACAATCCAAATCTTTTCAATGAGAACATATTACATTACTCCTAATGAAATCGTCATCATGACGTAGAGACAAAGTTTAATACACTGAAACCACCCACATCATACCAGTTGTGTTGGGCAGGCTATACTTCCTTATCAATTAAAAAAAATTCCCTACTTTTTCCCTGGCGCTCAGCCTCTCTCAGCCAATTGGGAACCTTTCCTCGGCCCGCCCAAGCCTCACCGGTTTCTCGGTTGACGTATTTTGGATCCACTTTACCTCTACCCATACCAATCGATCTACCTTTTACTTTAATTGACTTGCTCTTTTTTCTAAAGGAATTTGCAACCTGCACTGCTTCATGAATATCCTCGACTGTAATATCATACTGAGCCATCGCATCCAAGATCGACAGAATGACTGGTTTCATCTCCTTTTTGCGAATATCGCTGGCCTGAGCTTTTAGCCTTTGAATTTTTTGATCGGTTTGTTCTTGAATTCGTTTAATCTGATCTAACTTCTTATCGTATTCAGTTTTTCTAACCATATGTTTCCATCAAATTTATTACCTCTGTTCGCAAGTATTTTCTGCTGGCAAACAAATGTTACTTGAGTAAAAAACATTTTCAACCTAATCTTTAAAATTTATTGGCTCTTTAAATACATAAAAGCATCAAACTTTATGATAGGCTAAGATCTAGAGGTGACCGAATCTATTCTCTCAGCCACATGCAAAATTTTTTTAAGGATTAGAATGAATACCGACCCTATAAATCTTGATATCAACGAATCTATCGCAACAATAACATTTAATCGCCCAGAAGCCTTTAATGCCATCAATTCGGTCTCGGTAAGACTACTCCATGAAATAGTAAACAAACTTTATAAAGATAAAAGCGTTAGGGCGGTTATCTTAACCGGATCCGGAGAAAAAGCATTTTGTGCTGGAGGCGATGTAGCGGAATTTGCGGAGGC
>MDTG01290015.1_pt1 | contig 16608 bp, 14 predicted proteins | sample 811421 | NCBI WGS metagenome assembly MDTG01 (sample SAMN05326645, study PRJNA326480) | marine metagenome | isolation source: seawater | place: Pacific Ocean: South East | collected 2011
CCATGAAAATAATCCCAAAGTACCTAGATGGGAAGATACTAGAAAAAGCAGTGGCTTCAATTTTAGAATGACAGAGATGCAGGGAGCTGTAGGCTTGGCTCAACTTAACAAATTAGATTATATAGTAAAAAAACAAAATTTTAATTATAAAGCTATATGGAGTGTAATTAAAAAAATTAAAGGTATTGAGAAAAGAGCATATCCACAAAATAGCAAAATATCTGCAGACGCACTAATATTTTTTCTAAAAAACAAACAAACAGCAAAGAGGTGTAGAGAAGAACTTTTAAAATATAAAATCTCGACAAAAATCTTACCAGAAGCGTTTACATGGCATTTTTCAAGAGAGTGGAAACATATAAAAGAATTAAAAAAAGAAAAAGTTTCGTCAAGCAATCATTTAAAGATATCAAAATCTTTAATAGAAAGAGCTGTCTCAATTCCAATATTTATAAAAATGAAAAAAAATTTCCCGAAAAACGTGAAATATTCAATATTAAAATCATTTGAAAGAAAATGAAATATAAGCCAAAAATATCTGTCATTGTTCCAACTTATAACCAAGAGAAGTATCTAGGAAGATGTCTACGGTCCCTTTTAGATCAAACTTTAGAAAATAAAGACTATGAAATAATTGTAATAAATGATGGCAGCAAAGATAAAACAAATTTTGTGACCGATTTATTTAAAGATGAAATTAAAGTAATTAAGCATCGTATAAACAAAGGTTTACCTCATGCTATAAACAAAGGCATACTTGCGGCAAGAGGAAGATATATAGTTAGAGTGGACTCAGATGATTATGTTAATAAAGAATTTTTAAATATACCTTATAATTTTTTATCCTCTAACCCAGAGATAGATGCTGTATCTTGTGATTATTTTTTGGTTGATGAAAAAGAGTCTATAATTAAAAGAGAAAATTCTGAAAAAAAACCAGTCGGTTGTGGAATAATGTTTAGAATTGAACATCTTTTAGAATTAGGAATGTACGATAGATCATTTTTGGTTCATGAGGATAAAGATCTTAGATACAGATTTTTAAAAAATTACAAAATATATAGAATACCTTTGCCTTTATATAGATATAGAAAACATGATAATAATATTACAAACAATAAGTCTAAAATGAAACAACATCTTAAAAAATTAAAAACTAAGCACAAAGTAAAAAAAATATGAGTTTTAGTTTCAAAGAATTAAAAAATAGAACTAGGCCATATTTTATTGCAGAAGCAGGTGTGAACCATGAAGGATCCATAACTAAGGCAAAAAAAATGATTGATGTAGCTAAAAAAGCTGGAGCTGATGCAATAAAATTTCAAACTTATAAAGCATCTAAAATAGCATCTAAAAATTCACCATACTATTGGGATATTAAAAAAGAAAAAACTCGAAGCCAATATGAATTATTTTCTAAGTTTGATAAATTTAATTTTAAAGAATATAAAATATTATCAAATTATTGTAAAAAAAAGAAAATCGAATTTTTATCAACGCCATTTGATCTAAATGCTGTAAATTTTTTAAATCCATTAGTAAATCTTTTTAAGATTTCATCTTCGGATATAACTAATTTTCCTTTAATTGAAAAAATAGCTTCAAAAAAGAAGCCAGTCATTCTTTCTACTGGAGCCTCAAACACAAGCGAGATTAAAGATGCTTTGAGGATAATAAATAAAAAAACAAAAAAGGTTGTCTTAATGCATTGTATACTCAATTACCCAACAGAAAATAAAAACGCAAACCTAAATATGATTAGATTTCTTAAAGAAAAATTTCCTAAATGCATAATAGGGTACTCAGACCATACGTTGCCATCTAAAGAAATGACCAATTTAGTAAGCTCCTACCTTTTGGGTGCAAAAGTTATAGAAAAACATTTCACTTTAAATAAAAAAATAAAAGGAAATGACCATTATCATTCTGTCGATAAAAGGGATATAGTAAAATTTTTAGATAAAATTAACGAAATTCATCCAACTTTAGGTAATTATAAAAAAAATTTTATAAAGTCAGAAATTAAATCAAGAAAAAATGCAAGAAGGAGCTTAGTAACAACTGGCAACTTTTTTAAAGGACACAAACTGAGACTCATGGATCTGATTGCCAAAAGACCTGCTTCAGGAATAAGTCCTATTTATTTAAAAAAAGTTTTAGGCAGGAAACTTAAGAAAAATCTATTAGATGATACCATTTTAAAGTGGAAACATTTGTATTAATCATTCATGCAAGTCACAGCAATAGTTCAAGCTAGATCAAACTCATTCAGACTAAAAGGAAAAATGCATGCAAACCTTAATAATAATCATAACATTTTAGAATGGGTTTTATTACGATTAAAGAAAAGTAAAAATATAAATAAGTTTATAGTTGCTACTACTAACAAAAAAGAAGATTTGCCAATTATAAATTTGGCAAAAAAAATGAATTACCAAGTTTTTAAGGGCGATGAAAAAAATGTTTTAAAAAGATTTTATTTTTGTGCAAGAAAGTTTAAATCAAAATCTATACTCAGAATTTGTGCGGATAATCCTTTCGTAGATCAAAAAGAACTAGATAATCTTATTAATTATTTTAAAAAAAATAATTATAATTACGTTTATAACACTATGCAAACCAAAGAAAATAAAAGTGCAGATGGATTTGGTGCTGAAATATTTGATTTCGAAACTTTAAAAAAGGTTTATTTAGAAGCCAAAAGCAGAAAAGATAAAGAGCATGTAACAAAATATATCAGAGATAACAAAAATTTGTTTTCAATTAAATGCATTGAACCTAATCATGAGCTTGCATTTCCATATTTAAGATTCGATATAAATACTTCTAAAGATTTTAATTTTATCAAAAATATAATTCAAAAATTTAGAATAAAGATTAAAACTCCAGCAAAAATTATAGTAAAGAATTTTATGTCAAGTGAAATTGATAAATATTTGAAAAAATTGTTTCCGCTAAACAGAAGTTTAACCGGAGACGATAATTTAAGGACTTTAAAAGAAATAAGTAAAATAACTCCAATAAAAATAAAAAAAATTCCAACAGGGAAAACAGTCTACGATTGGAAAATACCAAAAGTTTGGAAGGTTAAAGAAGCTTGGATAAAAGATTTAAAAACTAATAAAAAAATAGTTAATTTTGCAGAAAATAATTTAAGCTTAATAAATTATAGTAAAAAATATTATGGAAAACTCGATGGTAAGAAATTAAAAAATAATCTTTATTTTAATAAAAAACTTCCGAAAGCTATTCCGTATAAAACTACGTATTTTAAAGAGAATTGGGGCTTTTGTGTAAACAAAAAAATTTATAAATTTATCTCGAGCAAAAAAAAGAAGTTTGAAGTAAAAATAGACACTTCTTTTAAAAAAGGAAATTTGGTTTATGGAGAATGTTTAGTTAAGGGAAAATCCAAAAAAGAAATTTTAATTTCAACATATATTTGTCATCCTTCTATGGCGAATGATAATTTAAGTGGTATTATACTTACATCTTTTTTAACTAAATTTATAAAAAGTCTTAAAAATAGATATTGGTCCTACAGAATAATTTTTATTCCTGAAACCATTGGTGCAATTTCATATTTGAAGAAATATGAAAAAGTAATGAAAAAAATTAATTTCGGGCTTGTAGTATGTAATGTAGGGGGTAAAGGCAGATTTAGCATAAAAGAAAGCTTCGACAAAAATCATTTCCTTAATAATCTTGTTAAACAGTCTATCTCAGATTTTGGAAAAAACCCCAAGATTTTCCCTTTTGATATAAATGGAAGCGACGAAAGACAATTTTCTTCACAGTTTTTTAAAATAAATATTTGTTCAATATTTAAAGATAAATATTATGATTTTAAAGAATATCACACTTCTGCTGATAATTTAAATTTTGTAAAATCAGAAAATATTTTTAAAAGTTTAATTATTTATCAAAATTTAATTCGTAAATTTGAAAAACAAGTGATCTATAAATCTTTAAAAAGTAAGTGTGAACCGATGCTTTCAAAGTACAATTTATATACAAACCTTGGTGGAAATTTTGTACCTAAAAGAAATATTTTGTCACAAACAGACTTAGTATTATGGCTTATGTTTCTCTCAGACGGCGATAAAACAGTAGATCAAATCTCAAGCTATTTAAAAGTTAACAAAGAAAAAATTTTACAATTATATCAACTTCTTTCAAAAAAAAAATTAGTTGAGAAAATTTAATATTAAGCAAATGTATAATGTTAAGAAAATAAGCGACACACAAAAATGGGATAATTTTGTTAGCTCATCACCTCAAAATAATATTTTTTTTAAATCTTTTTTTCTAGAAACTTTTAAAAAAATTGAAAAAAAAATGATTTTTAAAGGTTCTGAACCAAAAGCATGTATAGTTTTAATAACTGATAAAAAGAATATTATTGAAAATGATATTGTAATTTATTCTGGAATTATATTTTCTAAAGAATTTTTAAAAGATAATGCCTCATCAAATCTTGAAAAGTATAGAATTACAGAATTTTACGTTGAGTATTTAACCAAGAATTACAAAAAAATTTTATTTAATACCGCTCCTGGGATAGATGATATAAGACCATTTTTATGGTTTAATTATGGAAAAAAAAAAAATATATTTAATGTATATCCCAAATATACACTTACTCTAAATATAAATTCCTTTAACAAAAACTTGGAAAAAAATGAAATTTTTAAAAAAATGTCAACTTTGAGAAGAAGATTGGTTAGAGAAGGAATTAAAAATAAAAATAAATCTTATTTAACTAATGACATAAATTATTTAGTTCAAAATTACAAAATTTATATGAAAAAACAAAAAGCCAGTATTTTGTCAAACAAATTAATGGAAATGAAATCTCTTCTTCAAAATCTGTCTGATAAAAACAAACTATTAGTGCAGATTTCAAATAATAGAGATGGTACCGCTGGATATATTTTAGCTTTCGCAATAGATGGAAATAAATCGTATTATCTTTATGGTTGTCCTTTATCTCCAAAAGTAGATAATTACTTGGGAACTCTATCTTTTTGGAATATGTTTAAAAATTTAAAAAATAAAGATGTATCAGAGGTTGATTTTGAGGGGATTAATAGTCCCTCAAGAGGTTTATTCAAACAGTCTTTCGGTGGTAATATAGAACAGTACTTTGAAATTCAACTAAGAAAATAATTAATTTATGTCAACTAATAAAGATCAAATTCACTTTAGTTCGAAAATAGAAAATTTAATTTTTCATATTAAAAGAGGAAAAGGAAATTTGTTTTACTATATGCTGAATAGAATTAAATGGTATTTATATCCTAAATTAAACTATATCTCAAAATTTCCCGAACATGTTGATATGGAGCTTTCATCAGCTTGCAATATGAGATGTCCAATGTGTTACACAATAACTGAAAATTATATAAAGAATGTTAAAAGAACAAATATGAGCATGGAAAAAATTGAAAAAGTTTTAAAAGAATGCGGGGAAAAAAAACTTTATTCTCTAAGGTTGAGTTGGAGAGGGGAACTAACACTTAATCCTTCCTGGATAAAAACAATTAAATTAGCAAAAAAAAATGGAATTAAAGAAGTTTCAACTCTTTCTAATGCTTTATTATTAACTCCAGAAAAATTTGAGGAAATGATGAAAGCTGGTCTTGATTGGTTAACTATATCAGTGGACGGGACAGGAAAAAAATATGATGAAATTAGAGCTCCAGCTAAATTTGATGATTTGATTGAAAAATTAAAAAAATTTAAAGAAATTAAAAAAAAATATAAATCTGATAAACCAGTCATCAAAGTACAAACAATTTGGCCAGCTATAAAAGATAATCCTGATGAATACTTTTCTACTTTTAGGCCATTAGTAGATCAAGTTACTTGCAATCAGCTTGTGGATTATTTAGCGCAGGATGATCCTAATCAAATCGTTCATGCTCCAAAATTTAATTGTCACGTCTTATATCAAAGATTAACCATAGGAGCAGATGGAAAAATTTTACTTTGTTATAATGATGAATTCGACAAACATAAGTTGGGACATGTAGAAAATGATACCTTAGAGAGTGTTTGGCATGGTAAAAAAATGAATGAAGCAAGAGCTGTTCATAAAAAAAATAAAGGAACCGAAATCTATGAAGCATGCAGAAAATGTTTTTTACCAAGAGAGCATGAGAGTTTTACAACAGTAAAAGTTGGAAAGAGAAAAGTTGCAATTGATAAGCTTATAGCTAGAAGTCAAGAGGTATCAATCTCAAAAAAATATAAAGGAAATTAAGACCTTTCTAAATAATTACTCTTAATTTTAATTTTAGATTAAATTTCAATATGAAAATTCTATCTTTGTACACTCATTATCCATCTTCCGTTTCTATTATTATAGATAATAAAATTGTAGCTGCGACCCACGAGGAGAGATTTACAAGAGTTAAAAATGAAATTATTTTTCCAATTAAAGCAATTGAATATTGCTTGAAAGAAGCAAATATAAGACCATCTGATCTTGATTATGTAGCACTAGCCAGTTTCATCAGTCCTTTTGATGATACAATTACAAGAAAAAATAAATGGACCGTTCAAGATTATTTAAAAGAGCAGAACAAAATATGGAAACCTTATCTAGTAGAGAAAAAACATAAATCTAAAAAATCGCCAATAGAAATCTTTCCAGAAAAAATAGATTTTAAAATGTATCCTCAGAACTATTGGAAAAAAAATTATAAGAAAAAGAATATCCAAAAAAAATATCTTAATGATAGAGTAGAAATAGTAGCTAATTATTTGAAAATACCTAAATCTAAAGTAATAAGACTGGACCATCATACTTGCCATGCTTTCTATTCGTACTTTATATCTCCGTTTAAAAATAAAAAAGTTTTAGCTTTAACAGTTGATGGTTACGGCGATGGATTAAATTCTACAATTGGAATATTTGATAAAAAAGGAAATTACAAAAGGGTATACAAAACTAATTTGTGTGCGATTGCAAGAATTTATCGTTATATGACTTTATTACTTGGAATGAAACCAAACGAACATGAGTATAAATTAATGGGTTTAGCGCCTTATGGAAAAAAGAAATACGCTAGCAAGGCTTTAAACGTTTTTAGAAGCACATTGCAAGTAAAGGGAACTAAATTTGTTTGGAAAGAAAAACCAACTGATAGTTATTTTTGGTTTAAAGAAAGACTAGAGGGAGAACGTTTTGACAATATCGCTTGGGCAGTACAAACTTGGGTTGAAGAATTATTAACCAAGTGGGTAAAAAACTGCATAAAAAAATTCAAAATATCCAATGTTACATTGTCTGGGGGTGTAGCTTTAAATATCAAAGCTATGGGCAAAATAGCTAAATTAAAGGAAGTTAAAAATTTATTTGTTGGAGGATCAGCCAGCGATGAAACGATGGCGCTTAGTGCAGGAATATTTTTATTACACAATTTAAATAAAAAAAAAGGGAATGATTTTGGATTTAAAAAATTTCCTCAAATCCCCAACCTTTACCTTGGACCAGATAATAAGTTTAAGCAAGAAAAGATTTTAGTAAAAAAATTAAGTAGTAAAAAATTTACTGTCTATAAAAAATTTTCAAACAAACTAATAGCAAAACACCTAGCAAAAGGTAAAATTATTGCTAGATGTGCTGGTAGAATGGAATTTGGACAAAGAGCACTGGGCAATAGATCAATTTTAGCTGATCCACGATATCTTCATATAAAAGAAAAAATAAATGCAGCTATAAAAAATAGAGATTTTTGGATGCCATTTGCGCCTGTTATCTTAAAGAAATATAGTAAACAATATTTAATTAATCCTAAAAATTTAGAGTCACCGCACATGACAATAGGTTTTGATACTTCAAAATTAGGTTATCAAAAAATGTGTGCAGCATGTCATCCAGCAGATAAAACAGCAAGAGCACAAATTTTAGAGAAAAAGGACAACAAAAAACTTTATAATTTAATTGAGGAGTTTTACAAAATTACAGGCACTGGAGCTTTATTAAATACAAGTTTTAATTTACACGGTTATCCAATTGTTAATACAGTTAAAGACGCTATTTATGTTTTTAAAAATAGTGAATTGGATGGCTTATTATTAAACAATTTTTTTATTTTAAAAAAATAAGTGAAGATAAACTTTATTCTTACTAGATTATGGCAATATCTTAATATTTATTTTTTGAAACCTTTTGATGCAATTAATGACACCCTTACAAGTTATATTATTTTTAAAAAAATTAAATTTAAAAACAATTATGTTGAGATAGGATCTGGTGATGGAATGTTTAGTTATATTATGCATGGTGGTAGATTTCCACTATCATTTGATAGATATTTAGATATAGATTTAAACAAAAAAAATATTTTTGATATTCACAGTGCAAAAATTCCTTTAAAAAAAAAAAGATTTGAAAATCTAATACGGCCGGCAGTATCATTCGACTCTAGAAAAAACCATGTTAAGAAAATTTTAAATATCGGTTTCTCTAAAAAAGCCATTAGCACAAAACTTGAAAGTATCCACTTAAAAAAAAAGACTACAAATTTTATTTTTTTCTATACACCTCATGGAATAAATAATTTGGAAAGATGTATAAAATCAGCTTCAAAAATTTTAAAAAAAAAGGGGAAAATGGCCATTTTAGTCTTTGATAATTATGTAAATAAAAATTTTATCAGTTACCGACTAGGCTCAAATAAAAACTTATATTCAAATTTTTTTAAAAAAATTGATAATGGAAGGTATGACGAAATTTCACAATATTCTAAAAGTCCTAAAGAATGGGAAAAAGTGTTTAAAAAAAATAACTTAAAAATTCTTAAAGTTAATAGTGGTCTAAGCGGGTTTGCTTGGAAAGTTTACGATATACAAACAAGACCATTTTTAAAAATTTTAATTAAATTTTTTAATTTTTTTCCTAAGATAATAAGAACTATTTTAAAATTTTTTTGGATGCTCCTTTTTTATCCAATACTTTTAGTTTTCTTTATACTTTTTTCAAATCTCTTTTTTAAAAATAGATTTAATTGTTATCATGCGTACGAGCTTTTAAAAATAGGTAAATAATTTTTATTTTTGCAAGTGAACTTAATATTCAAAAATTCAATTAGACTTTTAGATAAAAAGCAAAGAATTAAATTTGCACTTATATCTTTTTTATCTTTAGTCGGAGCTTTACTTGAAACATTAGGAGTTGGAATAATAATTCCATTTTTAACAATTTTTTTAGAGAAAGGTAATGAATTATTTTTAGATCACACATTTTTAAGCAATTTATTTTCACCAGACAACTTTAATTTTTTAAAAGGTTATAATCCAATAATTTATGGATCTCTCATTATTTTGATTATTTTTACTTTAAAAAATTGTTACCTTCTTTATTTACAGTGGTATAATGCAAAGTTTACACTTGATATCGAGACATCGCTTTCAAAAAGACTATTAGATATATATCTATCTCAACAATATACTTTTCATCTAAAAAGAAATTCTGCAAACTTAATACGAAATATTAAAGAAGAAGTTGTTTATTTTAGGACAAGAATCTTAAATCAAATATTTTTGTTATTTATTGAATTCTTTACAATTACTTTTATTTTAATTTTGCTATTAATAATAAATCCTAAAGCATCAATTTTTGCCATATCTTTTATGGTTTTTGCTTCATTTATATATCTATCATTTACAAAGAAAAAAATTAAAAGTTTAGCAGTACAAAGGCTGCAACACGATGCAACTAGATTGAAGAGTTTACAACACTCGTTTACAGGTATTAAGCAAATCAAAGTTTCAAATACAGAAAATTTTTTTTCCAAAATTTTTAATTATCATAATGAAAAAAGTAATTACTCGACCGTAACACACGATTTCATAGTACAAATACCAAGATATGTTTTAGAAGTCTTTGCAATTTGTTCTCTATTTATTTTAATCCTAGTTTTTTTCAGACAAAATTTAAATTATAACGAGTTAATTCCTTTACTAGGCATATATGCCGTAGCATCTTTTAAAATTTTACCTTCAGCTAATAGACTAACACAAGCTTTAAACCAAATTAGGAGTGGAGTTCCAACTTTAGAACTTCTAGTAAATGAATTTAAAAATTTAAAATTAGTTCAAAGAAATACTAATCAGATAGATAATATAGAATTTCAAAATCTTAAGATAGAAAATTTAAATTTTGCATATTCAAAAAATAAAAATGTTTTACATAAAGTAAATTTAGAAATTGCAAAAGGTGAAATCGTTGGCATAATTGGGAACTCGGGGTCTGGAAAAAGCACCTTAATTGACTTGATTACTGGCTTATTAAGTCCTTCAAGTGGATCTATTTACATTAACGGAAAAAAATTGGGGGAAAATCTAGGATCATGGTTGAATATAATAGGGTATGTTCCTCAAGAAATTTTTATATTGGATGATACGTTAGAAAAAAATATAACATTTGGTTCAGAAAATAAAAAACGAAGCAAGTTTCAAATAGAAGAAATTTTAAAACTTTTAGAGCTAGATGGATTAGTTAAATCACTACCAAATGGATTAGAGACGAACCTAAACGAGAGAGGAACCAGAATTTCTGGTGGTCAAAAGCAAAGGATTGGTATAGCGAGAGCGTTATTTAATAATCCAGACATTATTATTTTAGATGAAGCCACTAATGCATTAGATAAAGATCTAGAAAATAAGATTCTCAATAATCTTAAAAAACTTGATAGAAAAACAATAATTATCATTTCGCATAATTTGGAAAATTTTAAAAAAAATTGTAATAAAATATTAGAGGTCAAAGACGGTCTAGTGAAAATTAATAATTAACTTGAGTATAATGACTATTTTACCCAAAGAAAAATTCTTAATAAATAACAAGCATCTTAAACTTGATAAAAATTTTGACATAGATGAAGATGTTAAATTTTTGAAAAGCAAATTAGCTAATTATAATATACAGCTATCAAAAAAATTTAATGAAATCCATAAGCAAAAACTCAATAGAAAATTTTGGACAATAGTTTTAAATTTTTACATTTTAAGCATTTGTACTATTTTATTAAGAGAATATAAATGTTTTAAAAAAATTCAAAATAAAACAAAAATAATTAATAGTTTAAGAAAAAAAATCTATTTACCTGAATTAGAAACTTTAGAGGAAAGTCATATATTTTTTCACCACAATAACATTCAACTGTATAATTTAATTAGATTTATAGTGTCGAAAAAAATTGGCCTAAAAGTTCCAAGTACAAAAATTATCTTTAAAAGAAAAAATAAGTATATTGAAAAAATAAATCTTCAAAATTTCATAATAAAAAAATTTATAAGATTATATTGTTATATTTTTAAGCCAACTTTAATTTTAAATCCGTTTTTTGGAAAAAAAAAGAGTTTGAATATCTTCTTTAAATCAAAAGGTCGATTGTTATTAATTCCTGAAAAAATATTTTTTGAAAAACAAAAATTTAGTTCAAGTTTAAGAAACAAGTTTTTGAGAGATAAAATATACATCAAAGAGGCTGATACTTTTGATGAGATGTTCAACGAAATTTTATCATTAACTCTGCCTTATTCTCTTGTAGAAAATTTTAATTATTTTTACATTAAAAATATTGGTTTATCAAAAAAAATAAAAAGAATCGGTTCAAGTGGGTTAATAAGTTTTAATGATAATTTTAAATTTTTAAGCGGATTAATAAAAAATTATGGAGGGAAAATTGTATCTTTGCAACACGGAGGAGGCATTAATAAGTCAAAATTTGAAATGACAGAACTAGATGCAAAAATATGTTGTGATAAAACTTATACTTGGACTGAAAAAAAGGGATTTGCTACTAACGTATTATACAAACTTGAAAATTTAAAAAAAGTAATAAAAGAAAAAACTGTAAAGTCTTTAAAGAATATTTTGATAATGCCCTATGCAAAAAGCTTTAATGTTCCTACAAATAAAATTTATATTAAACATAAGCATCATATGTTTAATAGCTATGATTATGTTTTTTATAAAAATCTCAATAACAAATATAAAAAAAATACAATTATTAAAGTATTGCAAAATCAACCAGAAACTAAATTTCATATTAATGTATGGAAAAAGAAGTTTGGTTTAAATGTTAAAGTTACAGACAAATATGACTCATCATATTTTTTCTCAAGATCTAAGATCGTTATAGTGGATGATATTTATTCTACAGCAGTTCATGAATTAGCTTTTTTAGAAATCCCATTTATAATAATTGAAAATAATTATTATGATTTTAAAAATCGATTCCAAAATATAATTAAGCGATTGAAAAAATTGAATATTATTTTTGACAATCCTGAAAAAGCAGCAAATTTTATCAACAGAAACTATAATGATATTGAAATTTGGTGGAAAAACATAGTCAAAACAAGAGACTACAAAAATTTTAAAAAAACGTTATTTAGAGAAAATAAAGATTTAGACGGAAAACTTTTTTATGAAAGTCTGAGGAAGATATAAAAATGATAAATAAAATATTGCAAAAAAAAATTAATATTAAAATCGTTATTTTGTGTGGTGGTGAAGGATCAAGACTTGGAGCTGATACTGCCGCCATCCCAAAACCTATGGTAAAAATCGATAAAGACCCGATTATAGTTCATATAATGAGAATTTTTAAGAGACAGGGGTTTAATGACTTCATTTTAGCATCTGGATATAAAGGTCAAGTTATTAAAAAATATTTTAATAAAAATAAAGAATTCAAAGTTAAAGTCATAGATACAGGATTGAAATCCTTGACAGGAACAAGATTAAAAAAATTGAGGAAATATTTGATAAACGAGGATCAATTTGTAGTCACGTATGGAGATGGGGTTGCAAATATAAATCTTATTAACCTAATTAACTTTCATTTAAATCATAAAAAAGAGGCAACAATGACTGTTGTTAGACCACCTGTAAGGTTTGGAGAGGTAAAAATGAGAAACGGGATAATCACCAATTTTGAGGAAAAACCTCAAATTAAGAATAATTGGATTAATGGAGGTTTTTTTATTTTTAATAAAAATATTTTTAAATATTTTAGTAAAAAAAACGAGATGTTAGAAAAAAAACCTATACAAAAAATGACTAAAGCAAAAAAAATTATGGGCTTTCAACACAAAGGTTTTTGGCAGTGCATGGATACACAAAGAGATAAAAAGTATTTACAGTCTTTAATAAAACAAAAAAAAGCATTATGGCTAAAATAATTGAGGGTTTAAAGTTTTATAAACCAAAAGTAATTAAAGATAAAAGAGGATCAGTCTTACACATGATTAAAAAAAATTCAGAAATTTTTAAGAAATTTGGTGAAATATATTTTTCTACGTTAAATCCTAAAATGAAAAAAGGCTGGAATTTACATAAAAAAATGACTTTAAATTTAGTCTGCATTAAAGGAAAAATTAAGGTTGTTTTGTACGATAATAGAAATAGATCAAAAACATATAAAAAAATTAATATATTTTATCTTTCAAGGAATAAATATTCTCTTCTTACTATTCCACCAAACATATGGTGTGGTTATAAAAATTTATCAAAAAACGAGTCAATACTAGCCAATTGCTCTACACTTCCTCACGATCCAAATGAAGTATTAAGAAAACCTTTGAATGATAAAGTCAATAAGTTTTATAATTTATAATTATGGATGATAATTTTTTTTCAATAATAATTCCAACTTATAATCAAGGAAATTTTTTAGAGAAGTGTATTAATTCGTGTTTAAATCAAACTTACAAAAATTTTGAGATAGTCATAATTGATAATAATTCTACAGATATTACTCAAGATATACTTAAAAAATATAAAAATAAAATCATTTTTCAAAAGATTGATAATGATGGAATAATTTCAAAATCAAGAAATGCAGCACTAAAAATTGCAAAAGGTAATTGGTTGGCTCTATTGGACTCGGATGACTATTTTTCTCCAACTAAACTGGAGGAAGCAAATAAAGCAATAAAACAAAAATCTTTTGATGTATTTTCAAATTCTGAGTGGATTATAGACGAAAATGATACAAAAAGTAAAATCTGGGCTTATGGAAATAAATCTAAAAATTATTATAAAGATTTAATTAAATTCGGTAATTCTCTTTCTACTTCATCTAGTATAATCAAAAAAGATTTCCTTTTAAAAAATTCAATAAATTTTAGTGAAAATAGGGAAATAAGAAACATTGCTGATTATGATTTTTTTCTTAACATAGCAAAAAAAGGTGGTAAGTTTTTCTTCTACCAAAAGCCACTAGGTTACCACTTAATGCACCAAGAAAGTACAAGTTTTAAAGCTAGAAATACTCATTTGGATGCACTTTATAAACTTTTGAATAATCACCTTGATTTAAACTATATAGACAAAAAAGAATATAATTTTTCGATTTTGAATATTAATACTCTAGATTTAATTGGAACAAATGAATTCAGTATCTATAGTAAATTGATAAAGCTATTTAAAACATTTTTGAGAAGTCCAATTGATGTAAGTCTTATATCTTGTAGAATTTTAAATAAGTTCGTAAAAAATAAATTTTTAAATTTAATTTATTAATTATGAGAGAATTGAGAAAATTATTCAAAAACAAAAAAATAATTATTACAGGACATACTGGTTTCAAGGGATCATGGCTTAGTTTATGGCTTTTAAAATTAGGTGCAAAAGTTATAGGAATATCGAATGGTTATACCTCGACACCATCTCACTTTAAAAAACTTAATTTAAAAAAAAATTTAAAAAATTATAATTTAGATATAAGAGAATTTAAAAAATTGAAAAAAATTTTTTTATCACATAATCCTGATTATATTTTTCATTTAGCAGCTCAAGCTATTGTAAAAAAGTCGTATAAAAATCCACTTTATAATTGGGAAACAAATACTTTAGGAACCATAAATATTTTAGAGTCTTTAAGGCATTTAAAAAAAAAATGTGTCGCTGTTTTGATAACTAGTGACAAAAGCTATAAAAACCTCGAGATAAATCGTGGATATAAAGAAGATGATCTTCTTGGTGGTTTTGATCCTTACAGCGCTTCCAAAGGATCTGCAGAGTTTGCTATTCAATCATATGTGAAAAGTTTCTTTTCTAAAAATGATAGAATACGTATCGGGGTTGGTAGAGCTGGAAATGTTGTAGGCGGGGGAGACTGGTCAGAGGATAGATTAATTCCTGATTGTGTGAAATCATGGTCCAAAGGAAAAAGAGTTATTTTGAGAAATCCTAATGCTACTCGACCGTGGCAGCACGTCCTCGAGGCTGTATACGGATATTTAACATTAGCTCAGAGTCTTACTAGGTCAAACAAAAATCATGGAGAAGTTTTCAATTTTGGCCCATCACAATCTAACAATTTTAAAGTTATAAATGTTGTTTACTTTATGAAAAAAAATTGGCAAAGAATTGATTGGAAAATTAAAAAGTCTAAAAATTTTAAAGAGTCTAAATTGTTAAAATTAAACTCGAACAAAGCAAAAAAAATTTTAAAGTGGAAAAATCATCTTAATTTTAAAAATACTATCAAACTAGTAGCAGAATGGTATAAGGATTATTATGATAACAAAAAAAGTACATATAAAATATCTTGTAGTCAGATAAATATGTATCAAAATATATTAAATAAAAACTCTTAAGAAATATGTCTTTATATAAAAAAAATGTTTTGATTACTGGTGCTGGAAAAGGTATCGGATTTGAGACTGTGAAACAATTAGTAAAAGAGGGTGCTTTTGTATACGCATTAATTAAATCAAAAAAAGATAAAGAAAAATTCAATAGTATTAATCCTAAAAATTTACAACTTTATTTTGGAGATGTACAAAATCTCACACTTTTAAAAAAAATTTTTAATGACTCTCAAAAAAACAAAAAACTAATTAACTGTCTTGTTAACAATGCTGGAGTGAGATTTAGAAAACCTTTTCAACAAATAAAGAAAAGTGAACTGCTTAAAGTTTTTAGCGTGAATTTTAATTCAGTATTTTTACTTTCACAATTATTTTGCAAGTATATTACTAAAAGAGGAGCAAAAGGTTCAATAGTAAATATAAGTTCTATTGTTGGTCAAACAGGTTTCAAGGAACTATCAGTTTATGGTTCGACAAAGGGTGCGTTAATTTCTTTAACAAAATCTTTATCAAGTGAATTAGCTTCAAAAAATATTACTGTAAATTCAATAAGTCCTGGTTTTACTAAAACTTCATATTACAAAAATTTTAAAAAAAATAAAAAAAATTTATATAACTGGACTTTAAGCAGAATCCCTATGAAAAGATGGGGTGAACCTAATGAAATAAGTCATCTGATTTGTTTTTTACTATCAGACAAATCTTCATATATAAGCGGTGAAAATTTTAATATTGATGGTGGGTGGACAAACTCATGAAAAAAAAAAAAATTTTAGCTCTTATCCCTGCAAGATTGCAATCTACTAGATTACCTCAGAAAGTACTTTTACCAATTGGTGGTATGCCCATGGTCATACATGTTTATAGACGTGCCTTGTTATCAAAAATTATTGACGATGTTGTCATATGTTGTGATGATAAAAAAATTATGAAAGTAGCTGAGATACACAATGCGAAATGTGTTTTCACATCAAAAAAACATGTAAATGG
>MDTG01405948.1_pt1 | contig 16608 bp, 18 predicted proteins | sample 811421 | NCBI WGS metagenome assembly MDTG01 (sample SAMN05326645, study PRJNA326480) | marine metagenome | isolation source: seawater | place: Pacific Ocean: South East | collected 2011
AATTTATTTTTCTCTTAATTTGTCAGCTTCAAAAACACCTAGAACGTGAAAATCTTGGCAATGTAGTCCTAATTCCTCTAAAGATTTTTGCACTTTTGGATCTTCTATGTGCCCATCAAGATCACACAAAAAAAAGAAAGAGTCGAATGTGTTTTTTTCAGGGTAACTTTGTAATTTTGTTAAATTTACAGAATTAATAGCAAACCCAGCGAGTGATTGATATAAAGCAGCTGGTTTACTTTTTAATTTAAATAAAAATGAAGTAATATATTTCTTATTACTAAATTCAGGTTGTGAAATATTTTTTCCCATAATCAAAAATCTGGTTAAATTTCCTTTTTCATTTTCTATATTCTTTTTTAATATTTCTAATTTATAGGTTTTAGCGCTCAATGAAGAAGCTATAGCTGCTTTTTTTTTATCTTTACTTTTTGAAATCATTTCTGCTGATCCAGCAGTATCTGCCCTTACATGTTCAATTAAATTATTATCTTTAATAAATTTAGAGCATTGAGAAAGTGCTTGCGCATGAGAATATACATATTCAATTTCAGAAATTTTTGTTCCTGGAAGACAAAGTAAATTATGTTCTATTTTTTGAAAATATTCTGCGTATATATTTAATCTGTATTTAAATATTAAATATTCTATCCCAATATTACCCGTTATTCTATTTGACTCAGGAATTATTATTTTTGAACTTGAATCTTTAGAAGCTTTTAAAAAACATTCGTCAAAAGTTTTACAAGGAATTATTTCTGCTTTAGCATCCATTGATAACGCAGCTAAGTGAGAATACGCACCAAAGGTGCCTTGGAAATAAATTTTATTCATTACGATTTATATTCCATTATTTTTTTAATAGCTATAAAATCCTCTTCAGTATCTACCCCAATAGGAGATGATTTTGAAAGAGCAACATTTATGTCAATATTATTATCTAGAGCTCTTAACTGTTCAAGCTTATTTTGAATTTCATTCTTTGACTGATTATAAGAAACAAAATTTTTCAGCGTATCTATTTGATAACAATAAATACCTAAATGATGATAAGTGTTTTTAATTATATCTTTTGATTCTCTTGTAAAATTTAAAGCTTGAGAAAATTTAGAATAATCCAAGTTTTCTTTTGTTATTACTTTAACTATGTTTTGATTTTCATAAAAATCTTTATCAATAATTTTTGATGCTAAAGTTCCCATTTTTGATTTTGTTTCAATCATGTGGTAATTTAAATTTTTTATATCTTCTATATTCATTAAAGGCTCATCTCCTTGTAAATTCATCACTAAATCAATGTCTGATTTATTAAGTTTTTCAAGAGCTTCGAAAATTCTATCTGTCCCTGTCTTATGCTTAGCACTGGTCAGAATTGCTTGACCACCATTTTGCATAACATCATCGATTATCTCTTGATCTTCTGTTGCAACATATACTTCTCCTATATTTGCTTCCTCGGCTTTTTTAAAAACATGAGAAATAATCGATAAACCATTAATTTTAAGCAAGGGTTTCCCTGGAAGTCTCACTGCAGAGAGTCTAGATGGAATTATAACTAAAGTTTTCATTGTTTTTTTTATTATGAATTAGATTATAAAGAGAGGCAAAATTGTACATTTAAATATAAGCAATTTTTTATTTATAATGTTATACGTTCAAAACAAATTTTTATAAAATGGATTCTTTTGAAATTAACAAAATAGTTGCTGCTATTCTTATGGTTGCTTTACTAATTATTGGATTAAGTAAATTATCAAATATAGTATTTTACGTAGAAAAACCAGAAACACCTGGATATGCGGTTGAAGTAGAGGAAGCTGCCAGTAGTTCTAACTCAATATCTGAAGTTGTTGAAGAAAAAGTTAATATTGTTGCTTTAATGACTATGGGAGATGTTGCTTCTGGAGAAAAGATTTTCAAAAAATGTGCAGCTTGCCACTCTATAAACAAAGGTGGAAAAAATAAAATTGGTCCTGCGCTATATAATGTTGTTGGTAGAAAGGTTGGTGCTGTAAACGATTATAAATATTCAAAAGCTCTTGCTGGATATGAAAAGAGTTGGACCTTTGAAGAGTTAAATGGATACTTGATAAAACCTGCTAAGTGGATCAAGGGAACAAAAATGGCTTTCGCCGGATTAAGAAAAGAAAAAGACAGAGCTTCAGTAATCAAATATCTAAATCAAAACTCAGACGATCCATTACCATTACCTTAGCTTACCGAAACAATATAACAAAATACTCTTTTGAACATGCACTCTATTAGATGCTTGTTGCCAAACTTTAGATTGTTTGCTTGAAAAAATTTTTTCATCTACCTCTGAACCTCTTGGAAGACAGTGAAGAAAAATAGCATCTTTTTTTGCAAAACTCATTAATTTCTTGTTTATTTTAAAATTTTTAAAATGATTTAACTTTTTCTTTTTATTAACTTTATCATTTAAAGAAATTACTTTATCAGAAAATATTACGTCTGCATTATTTGCAGCTTTTTTTACATTATTATAAATAAAAATCTTCTTGCTATTCTTTTTAGCCCAATCCATTACAAATTTTTTTGGATAATATTTTTTTGGACATCCAATATTTAATTTGAAATTAAATTTTACAGCTGCTGCAATTAAACTATTAAGAACATTATTAGAATCACCAATCCAAGAAATTGTTAGCTTTGATATTGATTTATTTTTTATTTCTTCAACAGTAAAAACATCACTCAAAACTTGTGTAGCATGAGAACTTGGTGATAATCCGTTAATTATTGGTATTGATAAATATTTTCTAAATTCTTCAATTTTTTTATCACTATCAGTTCTAAGCATAAAACCATCACCATAAGTTGATAGAACTTTTGCTGTATCCTCAAGTGTTTCACCACCCACACCAAGGTGTAGTTCATTAGATCTTAATGTTAATGTTCCTCCTCCGAGTTGTTTTATAGCTAAATAAAAACTGAGTCTGGTTCTTAAACTAGATTTTTCAAACATTTGAATTAACAATTTACCTTTGAGTGGTGATCCTTTATCAACTTCAAGAGTATTTAAATTTTTTCTAAGACTTTTTCTTTTTTTAGCATCAATCAAAATTTTTCTCAAATCTTTTGCTGGTATATCTTTAAGATTTATAAAATGTTTCATCTATTAAAATTTCGAACAGGCAATTTGAATTATTTCTAAAGCTTGTTTAATTTCTTTTTTTTTTACATTTAGCGGAGGTAAAATTCTAACTACATTTTCAGCAGCTCTAATTGTTAATAATTTATTTTGCATTAAAAGTTTTACAAAATTTGTTTGATCTTTATAAAGCTGTATTCCAATTAAAAAACCTTTTCCTCTAACTTCTTTAATCACTCCTGGAAATTTATATTTAATTTTATTTAATTCCTTATGAAAATATTCAGAATTTTTTTTCACGTTTTTTAAAAAAACCTTATTTGAGACGATATCCATAACAGCGCTTCCAATAGTCATTGCTAACGGATTACCTCCAAAAGTTGAACCATGTGTGCCAGCGGTCATTCCTGAAGCAACTTTCTTGTTCATTAAAACTGCACCAATAGGGAAACCTCCCCCAATTCCTTTTGCAATAGGCACTATATCAGGCTTCACTTTTGACTGCTCAAAAGCAAAAAAATCTCCTGTTCTACCTATTCCGCACTGAACTTCATCCAAAATTAATAATAAGTTTTTTTTATTACATAATTTTCTTAGTTCTTTAAGACACCAGTCTGGTATTACTTTTATTCCTCCCTCACCCATTATGGTTTCAACCATTATCGCTGCCGTTTTACGAGTAATTAATTTTTGTAATCCTTTGTGGTCTCCAAATTTAAAATGGTCAAATCCTTGAACTTTAGGGCCAAAACCTTCTGTCATTTTTTTGGAGCCACTGGCATAAATTGCTGCGAGTGTTCTTCCATGAAACGAATTTTTTATACAAATTATTCTATTTTTTTCGGGTTTTCCCTTGGAATAAAAATATCTTCTTGCAGCTTTTATTGCTGCTTCAGTTGCCTCTGCACCACTATTTTGAAACATCACAAAGTCTGCAAAAGTTTTTTTAACCAGTTTTCTTGCTAAAATTTCTCCTTCTGGGATTATAAAAGCATTAGATACATGCCAAAGTTTTTTTGATTGTTCATTTATTGTTTTAACCAGTTTGGGATGCGCATGACCTAAAGAATTAACCGCTATACCTTGTACAAAATCTAAATATTTAGTCCCATTATTTGTATACAGGTAGCTGCCCTTACCTCTTTTAAATGAAATTTTTTTTCTATTATAATTTTTTGCTAAATAACTCATAAAAAATGTTTTATAAAACTTTCTATAAATTAAAACATATAGATACAAGTTGAGATTGAAGTTTCCTTTTTTTTTAAATTTTTGTTAATAACTATGAATATTCTCTTGTTTATGACTAATTTCTATCATCATATAGTGTTTTTAAAAACAATTAACACATGATATAGTATTAAAATGAGCTGGACAGACGAAAAAGTACAAAAATTAAAAGATCTTTGGGGTAAAGGAAATACTGCTAGTCAGATAGCTGAAATAATTGGGGGCATAAGTAGAAACGCGGTTATTGGTAAAGCTCATAGACTTAATCTTTCTGCAAAAATTAAAACCAGAACAGCCACTTCTAATCAGAGCTTTGAAAATTCAATAGAAGATAAAGTCACAAAATCTAAAAAAAGTAGAAGAAATAAATTTAAATCTTTAATTATTGAAAAAGATTTCGAGCCAGAAAACCCAAAACAACTAGAAGAGTTAGATGAAAGTTCTTGTAAGTGGCCGATAGGTCACCCTGATGAAGAATCTTTTTATTTTTGTGGAAGATCTTCATTAAAAGATTTTTCTTATTGCAAATTACACTTACTTTATGCTTATCAACCAAAAGGTAAAAAAGAAGAAAATAGTGATAAAGAGGAAATTCCAGATTTTATAGAAAAAAAAATCAAATCTGCTTAATATTAAATAAATTGAATTTATTTATATTTCTCTGTAGAAAATTGACCACCTTCTTTCCACATATAACAATATTTTTTTACTTCATGATCAAAAATACGTTTACTAGGAACACCAATATCTGAATTTGTTTTATATTTTCCACTTGAAACATTATCGTATTTTAATAACCTAAGTTGGTCTTCAGTTAACACAGGATTTGGAAATAATTGAAAAATTTTTGCATTTAAAGTAGCTACTGCTTGAGGAAAAGGAACTAAAATTCTTTTCTTATCTATTAAATTTAATAATTTATTTAATATTTCTTTAAAAGTAAGTGTTTCAGGACCAATACATTCAACTATTTGTGCCTCAATATTTTTTGAAACTACATGGTAAATTACATCAGTTAAATCAGAACAATGAATTGGCATGAATTTTGTTTTTCCAGAATAATAAAGAGGAAAAAATGGTAATCGACTTAACAAGCTCATAAAATTTGTGGTAAAATTATCGTCTACAGAATAAACAATTGATGGTCTTAAAATAGTTGCAGCTGGAAAATTATTCAAAATATTTTTTTCTCCATTCAGCTTACTTTTTGCATATTCAGAATCTGTTGCTTCATTTATTCCTAGGGCAGATAAATGAATAAAATTTTTTAATTTATATTCTTTACAAAGTTGAGCTAGTAATTTTGGGAATATTTCATGAATATTTTTAAAAGTATTTCCTCTTTTTTTTTCATACAATATTCCTATTAAATTAATACATATATCTGCCTTTTTAAAAAGTTTTCTTATTTTTTCTTCTTCATAAATATTTGACTCTACTATATCTATATATCCCGCATTAGCTTGAGTTTTAATTATATAGCTTTTTTGATGAATATTTCTTGTTACAACAGTGACCCTTAAGTTATTTTTAGTAAGCTTTCTAATTAGATTTCTTCCTATCTGACCGCTTCCACCAAAAATTAGACAATTTTGTTCTTTCATATATAAGTGTTTAAAAATGAATATTGATATTAAACTTCACAAAAATGACTTACCAGATGATTTGAAATTAGGCAATATTATAGCTGTTGATGGAGAATTCATGGGACTAAATGTTAGAAGAGACCCACTATGTCTAATTCAAATTTCATCAGGCAATTCTGATGCACATATAGTCCAATTTGACAGGGTAAGTTATAATGCACCGAACTTAGTAAATATATTGTCAGATAAAAGCATCACAAAAATTTTTCATTATGGAAGGGCAGATATTGCGCATATTAAGTATTATTTAAAAACAGAGACAAATAACATTTTAGACACAAAAATTGCTTCAAAACTTGCAAGATCTTATTCAGACAATCACTCTTTAAAGACTTTAATTAAAGAATTCATCAATATTGATATAAGTAAACAATTTCAAAACTCTGATTTTGGGGGGGAGCTAACTCCATCACAATTAAAATATTGTGCAAACGACGTTATATATCTTCACAAAATACATAGCGAACTTAATAAAATTCTTGAAAGAGAAAAAAGAATAGATCTTTATAAAGAATGTTTGAAATTTTTAAAAACAAGAGTAGATCTAGATCTAGCTTTATTTAAAGATGATATCTGGGCTCACTAATAAAAATGAAAAATAAGTATAAAATTATAGCAAAAAATGTCATTGACTTAGAAATACAGGGCCTAAAAAAATTAAAAAAATTTATAAATTCTTCATTTGATGAAGCAGTTAAATCTATATCCTATTGTCAATCAAAAGTAATTGTATGCGGGGTAGGTAAAAGTGGTTTAATAGCTGCAAAAATTGCTTCGACTCTATCTTCTGTAGGTACTCCATCTTTTTCAATTTCGGCCAACGATTGTTCTCATGGTGATCTCGGTAGTATAACAAAAAAAGATATCTTAATTCTAATAAGTAATTCTGGCAATTCTATAGAATTAAAAAATATTATACAGTATGCAAATCGTTATAAAATTAAACTAATATGTATTGTATCAAAAAAAAATTCAACTTTATATAAATCATCAGATATTAAACTTTTAATACCAGACACAAAAGAAGCTGGTTTCGGTATAGTTCCAACAACTAGCACTAGTGTACAACTTTCAATAGGAGATGCACTGGCTATTGCAGTTATGGAGCATAAAAAATTTAATCATTTAGATTTTAAAAAGTTTCATCCTGCGGGAAATTTAGGAAATAAACTTAAAACAGCGGAAGATTTAATGTTAACTAAACAAAAGATCCCATTTATCTATGAAAATGACACTATAAAAAAAGGATTAAAAATAATTAATTCAAAAAAACTAGGTGTTTTGGTTGCAATTAATAAGAAAAATCTAACTACTGGTATATTTACCGATGGAGATATTAAAAGATCAATTCAAAAAAATATCAATATTGATAAAAGTAAAATCAAAACTTTTATGACTAAAAATCCTATAAGTATAGATAAAGATACTTTGGCTGCAAAAGCATTAAATATAATGAATGAAAAAAAAATAACTTCTCTTTGCGTTTTTAAAAAAGGTAAGAGAAAAAAAACTATAGGAATCTTACATATTCACAATATTCTTGATTCTAATATAAGTTAAAAATGAATAAAAAATTACTCGCTGAAATAGCTTTAATTTTAATTATTTTAATAATTGTATTGGGTTTTTTTTTCAATTATTTTCAAAAAAAGAATGAACAAACATTAATTAATCAAAAATCAACTGAGGTAATTAAAAAAAGTTTAGACAAAAGTGATCAAAAAGGAGCAATAACAGGAATTAAGTATGTATCAACAGATATTGATGGAAATATTTATGATATTAGGGCCAAAACTGGCCAGATTGACCAAGAAAATACTGATATAATAAATTTATTCGAAGTAGAAGCAAATTTAATATTTGATAACAATAATAAAGTTACAGTTAAGTCTGATAAAGCAGTTTACAATAATAATAATTTTGACACAGTTTTTATCGATAATGTTAACTTAGATTATCAGGAGCATAATATTAAATGTGATAAAATTGAGGCTCTATTTTCAAAAAATATTGCTATCTTATCAAAAAATTTGATTTATGATAATTTCCTAACCAAGTTATATGCTGATAAAATGGATATTGATTTAATTTCTAGAAATACTCAAATAACTATGTTTGATAAAGAAAAAAAGATAAAAATCGTTTATAAAGAAAATGGCACTAATTAAAAAGTTTAGAATAAAACAATTTAAGGACAAAAAGCCGATAGCAAGTCTGTCTAAAATATCATTGTCTTATGGCAAAAGACAAATACTAGATAACATTAATTTTGAGCTTAGCTCTGGTGAAATAGTGGGTCTTTTAGGTCCCAATGGAGCTGGAAAAAGTACTGTATTTAATTTATTGATAGGATTAATAAAACCTAATTTTGGTAAAATCTTTATTGAAAATAAAGACGTAACTAATTATCCAATTTACGAACGAGCTAAAAAATTTAAGATAGGATTTGTGCCTCAAAATGGAGGCTATTTTCATGATTTATCTTTGATAGAAAATCTAAAAGCTGTTGGAGAAATTATCATAAATGATAAGAGAAAATTAGAAGAAAGAATAAATAATCTTTTAATAAAATTTGAATTAGAAAATGTCAAAGAAATAAAAGCCAAGTTTTTATCTGGTGGTCAAAAACGAAAATTAGTTATATGCATGGCTCTTTTGGGTGATCCAAAAATTTTATTGTGTGATGAAATTTTTGCAGCTTTAGACGTCCTTACAATACATATGTTAAAAAATGTAATTGTAAATTTACAAAAAGAAAATCCCAATATGTGTATTGTAATTTGTGAACACCAAGCAAGAGAGCTTTTATCAATAGTTGATAGAGCATTAATCTTATCAGAATGTAAAATTATTGCAGAAGGTTCTCCACATAACTTATTAAAAAATGAGAAGGCAAAATCTCATTATTTTGGTGATTATTTTTAATATTTAAGATTTATTAAAATGAAAAAATACTTGATAATCGATAAAACTATCAAACCCTTTAAAAAAAAAATTACTGTTGATGGAGATAAAAGTATCTCAATAAGATGGGTTCTAATTTCATCTTTATCAAAAAAAAAATCAATTGCTTATAATCTGCCAAAATCTGAGGATGTAACAAGCGCAATTAGATGCATTAAAAAATTAGGATCTCAGGTGATAATTAAAAAAGAAAGATGTGAAATTAAGGGTATTGGTTTAAATGATAAATTTAAAAAAAATATAATTCTAAATGCGGGAAACTCAGGAACTTTAGGTAGGTTAATACTTGGTTTATTAGTAAATACAAAAAATAAAATTAAACTAGTTGGAGATAACAGTCTCTCAAGAAGAGACTTTTCACGAGTGACAAAACCGTTATCAGAATTTGGGATAAAACTTTTTTCCAACAAGAATAATCTGCCAATAGTAATGCAAGGATCCATCTCTCCAAAATCAATTAATTATCAAGAATTAAAAGGATCAGCACAATGTAAATCCACTATAATGCTAGCTGCACTAAAGTCTAAAGGTTTAACCAAAATCAAAGCTAAAAAATCCAGAAACCATACTGAATTATTATTTAAATATCTAAATATTCCAATGAAAATTAAAAAAAGTAAAAAATATGATTTTATATCTATCAAAGGTATTAATAAAATAAATAATTTAAACTATAAAATTCCAGGTGATATTAGTTCTAGTGCCTTTTTTATTGTATTAACAATATTGTCTAAAAATTCAGAGTTACTAATAAAGAATATAAACATCAACCCTTCAAGAATTGGTGTCATCAAGATATTAAAAAAAATGGGTGCAAAAATAAAAATAATAAATAAAAAAACTTATAAAGGAGAACAAATTGGTGATATTTTCGTAAAGAGTTCTAATAATTTAAAAGCTATCAAATGCCCAACTAAGTACAACAGTAGTGCAATTGATGAATTCCTAATAATTTTTTTAGTTGCGGCAAAATCTAAAGGGATTTCTTATTTCAAAAATTTGTCAGAGCTAAATCAAAAAGAAAGTCCCAGGCTTATTTGGGCCTCAAAAATATTGAAATTTATGGGAATTGAAAATAAGATTACCAAACATTCAATAAAAATATATGGTAATCCAAATATTAAAGTAGATAAAAAAATTACTATTAAAAATTTTTTAAAAGATCATAGAGTATTTATGATGAGTGTAATTGCTTCTTTAACATTTGGGGGCAAGTGGTTAATTCATGATTCAAGCTCTATCAAGACTTCATTTCCATCATTTTTAGAAAAATTAAAATATTTAGAAAATTAGGCAAAATTTATTAAAAATTACAATATCTTTGTCGATAAATCATAAGATTTACTATTGCTTATTAAAGTAATTTTAAGTAGAAAATCATGCTTTTAAAAATATTAAATGGAAATATACAAAGAATTAAATAACCCGCTTTCAAAAGAGTTTGAACAACTTTTAAATACTCAGCTTTCAAAGATCAATATTGAAGAAGGAAAGATTATTGAAGGTAAAATTAATAAAATTACAGAAAAATTTGTTTTTTTATTTGTTGAGGGATTAAAGAGTGAACCAATATTAGATATTAATGAACTAAAAAGCATGGGTTTAGCAGACAAAGTTAAGGTGGGCGAAACTATTTCAGTATTATTAGAAAAGATTGAGGATAGAAATGGTGAGGTATTAGTTTCAGCGAGCAAGGCACAAAAAATTAAAGGATGGGATAAGTTAGTGGAGGCCTATGAAAAAAATGAACCTATTATGGGTAAAATTACCACCAAATGTAAAGGTGGATGTATTGTAGAACACATAGACACAGGATCTTTAATGTTTTTACCAGGCTCTCAAATTAGTGACAAACCTTTAAAAGATATTAATCATTTGATTAATGAACCACAAAAGTTTGCAATAATTAAATTAGACAAGATAAGAGGTAATGCATGTGTTTCACGAAGAGAAATAATCTCTTCATTTAAAAAAGAAGATAAAGCAAAAATTATAGAAAAATATAAAGTTGGGGATATTATTAAAGATGCTGAAGTTAAAGGCTATAGTTCTTTTGGATGTTTTTTTAATGTAAATAATGAATTAGACGTATTAGTACATTTACAAGAAATTTCATATTCAAGAGTAAACCATCCTGATGAAGTATTTAATATTGGTGAGAAACATAATCTTAAAGTAATTTCTGTAGATAAAGAAAAATTACAAGTTGGTTGTTCAGTAAAACAATTATCTCCAGATCCATTTGAACATATTGAAAACTATGAGCTCAACAAAGTTTATAAAGCCAAAGTTGTGAAAATTATGGACTTTGGTGCTTTTTGTGAATTAGAGCCTGGTTTAACAACTTTATTGCATACAAGTGAATTAAGTTGGACTAAGAAAAATACTTCAGCAAAAAAAATGTTTAAGATTGGTGATGAAATAGATTGTGTAATAACTGAAATAGATAAAGAAAAAAGAAGAGTGGCAATTTCACATAGGCTAACACAAGATAACCCTTTTGAAACTTTTGAAAAAAAATTCCCTGTTGGAACTATTGTGGAAGGAGAGGTTGTGAATAAAAATGAGTATTCTTTATTTGTAAAAATTGAAGATTCGAATTTAGATGCTTTTTTACACTGCAATGATCTAACTTACCTTAATAACAGCGAGGAAGAGTTAGCTAAATACAAAAAAAACGACAAAATCAAAGTTAAAGTTTTAGAAATTAAAACTTCTGACCAAAAAATTAGAGTTGGTTTAAAACAAACCCTGCCTGATCCATTTGATTGGTTCAAAGATAAAAAAATAAATCAAGCTATTACTGTTAAGATTATATCAACTGATAGTAAAGGTTTAGTTGTAAGACCGGAGGGTTGTGAAATCGATTTTAATATAAAAAAATCCCAAATTGCTATTAATCCAGCTGACTCTAGGCCCTCAAGATTTACTGGAGGCGAAAGAATTGATTGTGCGATTGCGGAGTTAGATTTAGAAAAAAGAAAGATATCTCTAAGCATTAAACTTCTAGAAGAAATTGAGAAAAAAGAGGCTTTAGACAAATATGGAACTGAAGGCTCTGGTAAAAATTTACCTTTTTCTTCTTTATCTGATGACTTAAAGAAAAAAGAAAAAAAATAAGGACAAGATAAGATAATAAATTGGCCATTGTAAAATCAAAGTTGCTAAAAAAACTTTCAGAGGCTTATCCAAACTTTTTAAAAAAAGATCTTGAAAAATTTACAGATATAATTCTTAATGAAATAAAACAAACTCTCAAAAGAGGTGAAAGAGTGGAGCTAAGAGGTTTTGGGGTTTTTTCAACCAATACTCAAAAAGCTCGAATCTCTAGAAATCCAAAAACTGGGGAAAAAGTAAATACTCCCAAAAAAAAAACAATTCACTTCAAAATGTCAAAAGATTTGTTTAAAAAATTAAATAATGATCAATAAAAATATATTTGTTGCCTGCGACAGCTCTAAACTAAGTCATATTAAAAAAATTATTAAACAAACAAAAAATAATAAAATTAAGATTATTCCTAAATTTGGATTACAATTTTTTTATTCAAAAAATGGAAGAAGATATCTAGAAAACTTTAAAGAAAATTTTTGGTTAGATTTAAAAATTAATGATATTCCAATGACTGCATTGTCTGCTGTAGATTCCTTGAAAGATCTTAAAAAGTGCAAATATATTACAGTTCATGCCAATGGTGGCTTAGCAATGCTTAAAGCTATAAAAAAAAAATCAAAAAAGATTAGTAAAAATTTAAAAGTCTTAGGAGTAACGATTTTAACAAGTCTAAATGAAAGATCACTAAAAGATATTGGTTATGATAAAAGTATTAAACAATTAGTTTTGAAGCAGGCGAGGTTAATAAAAAAATCTGGTTGTGATGGTCTTGTATGCTCGGCCTATGAGGCAAAATTAGTTAGAAAAAAATATAAAAATCTTTTAATTATGACTCCAGGTATTAGATTGCCTAAAGATAAAACTGATGACCAATCTAGAGTAATGACACCTAAAGACGCTTTTAAAAATAAAGTTAGTGGTATTGTTATGGGTAGATCTTTAACCAAAGGTAATATTAAAAAAAATATTAATAGATTAATAGAGCATCTAAAATAATGACTCTTAAATCAAAGATATGTGGAGTATCTGACTCTAAAACTTTAAATTTTTTAATTAACTATAAATATCCACCACAATTTATCGGTTTTATAGCAAATTATCCAAAATCAAAAAGGTATGTTGAATTTGATAAACTTAAATTTCTAATTGATGTTAAAAGAAAAAATTCTTATTTTGTAGCTGTATTAGTAAAACCTGATGAAATGATATTAGAAAAACTTAAAAAATTAAACTTTGATTATTTTCAAATTTATAATTGTACACCTTCAGAAATAGAATTGATCAAAGATAAATATAAAACAAAAATTATCACTGCTATTAAGGTTAATAAAAAAAAGGATGTAGATAAGTATAAAGAATATCTGGATGTTACTGATATTTTTCTTTTTGACAGTGATGGTATGGAAAAAAGTTTATCCTTTAATCATGAATTTATAAAAAACTTAAATCTAAAAAAAGAAATTATGTTAGCAGGCAATATTCAAATTGATGACCAGCTCGAAGATTATAATAAAATAGCTAATATTATTGATATATCTGGTGGATTAGAAACATCTGGTTTAAAAGATATTTTTAAAATTGAAGCTTTTTTAAACAAAATAGAAAAAATAAATAATGAAACTTAAGAAGAATATACCTTTAATCGATCAACACGATAAACACGGTTTTTGGGGTGGAAAATTCGGAGGTAGCTTTATACCAGAAACCCTTAAAAAACCTGTCGAGGATCTAACAATTCAATTTGGTAAATTAAGAAAAAATAAAAATTTTTTATTGAAGAGGGACTTCTATTTTAAGAATTATATTGGTTCTCCAACTCCATTGGTAAAACTGGAAAATTTGTCAAATTATTTAGGAGGTGCTCAAATATGGGCAAAAGTTGTTTCTGAAGCCAACGGAGGTGCTCATAAAATTTATAATGCAACTGTACATGCCTTGATCTGCAAAGCTATGGGTAAAAAATATATAGTTGGAGACACAGGAGCCGGGTATGCAGGTAAAATGTTGAGCATGGCTGCAAAAAAATTTGGCCTGAAGTGTAAAATTTTTATGGGAGCTAAAGATATTAAAAGACAAAAACCAAATTGTGACGCGATGAGGAAAAATGGAGCAGAAATAGTTCCTGTATATTCCGGGAGTCAAACATTGGTAGATGCAGTAAGTGAATGTATGAGATATTGGGTTTCTAATTGTGATAATACACATATGGCTGTTGGAAGCACTGTTGGACCAAATATATTTGTCAAAATATGTGGTTGGAGTACTGCTCAGATTTCAAGGGAGCTCAAAATTCAGCTTAAAAAAGAATTTAAAAAGATTCCTAAAAAAATAAAATTAATAAACTGTGTTGGTGGAGGAAGTTCTGCTTATGGATTTTGGAGTGAATTCATAGATTTCAATAAAAGTCAAATCGAATTAATTGGTGTTGAAGCTGGAGGTCCGAAAAGTTCAAAGTTACATGCTGCTCCATTAAGTCGAAATGCAAAAATAGGAATTCTGCATGGTGCAGCCTCTTATGTCTGTCAAAATAATGAAGGACAAATTAATGATACAGAATCTATAAGTGCTGGATTAGATTATCCAGGAGTTAGTCCAATCCACTGTTTTTTAAAAGATACTAAAAGAGCAAGATATACTTATGCTACAGATGAAGAAGCATTAAATGCATATAAGATTATTACAAAATTTGAAAAACTCAATCCAAGTTTAGAACCAAGCCATGCATTTGCAGAAGCAATAAAAATTGCACCAAAATTGAGTAAAGAGACAGTAATCATAGTTAATTCATGTGGTGATGCAAAGAAAGATAGGGATATCATTAAAAAAAGGTTAGGAAAATATAAATGAAAAATTCTTTGATAAATTTATCATTTAAAAAAGCTCAAAATGAGGGAAGGCCTGCTCTTCTTACTTACACGGTTGCTGGGGATAATACAAAAAAAAAGTCTTTAGAAATTTTAAAGTCAATTTCAAATTATGCAGATATTTGTGAATTAGGATTTCCTCACAATACTCCTATTGCTGATGGAGGGCAGATTCAAACTAGTGCTTATCGGGCTATTAAAAATGGTATTAAGATGAACGATATTTTTCATATAGTAAATTCTTTTAAAAAAGCAAAAAAAAATAAACCTATTATTTTGATGGGTTATTACAATATGATCTATCAGTATAATGAAAATAAATTTATTTCAAAATGTAAAAAGTCAAAAGTAGATGGATTAATAGTTGTAGACTTACCTCATCCAGAAAACAAAGCATTTGCATTAAAATGTAAAAAGAAAAAAATTAACTTTATTCAATTAGTTTCACCTACAACCTCAAAAAATAGATTAAACCAAATTATTAAAGATTCTCACGACATGGTTTATTATATCAGTATGTTGTCTACCACTGGCGGAAAACTAAAAGTTTCTCCAAAAAAAATTTTAAAAGAGTATAAAAAAATAAAAGATCTCAATAAAAATAAGAACGTTGTTATTGGATTTGGAATTACAGAAAAAACAATAAAATCGTTAAAAACAGCTGATGGATTAGTAGTAGGGAGTGAAATTTGTAAGAAAATAACAAGTTCAATTAAAAAAAGACAAAATACTGTCAAAAATGTTACTAATATAGTTAAAAGATTAAAAAATAAAATTAAATGAATTGGATTACTAAAATACTTAAAGCTGGCGAAAAAATTAAAACCGCTATTCACAAAAGAGCAACTAAAGAAGATATTGCCAAAAGTGATTGGACCTCTTGTTGTAAAGGACCAATATTAAAAAAAAATCTTGAAGAAAATCTTTTTGTTTGTCCAGATTGTAGTCGTCATCATCGAATTAATCCCAAACAAAGATTTGATATTTTATTTGGAAAAAATAATTATGAAATATTTAAAACTCCAATTCCTAAAGATGATCCATTAAGCTGGACTGACTCTAAACCTTATAAAGATAGATTAAAAAGTGCTAGAAAAAAAACTGGTATGGACTGTGGAATGATGGTTGTTTCAGGATCTATTAATAATATCAAAATTACAGCTGTGGCTTCTGATTTTGATTTCTTAGGAGCTTCGATGGCTGCTGCGGAGGGTGAAGCTTTTTTATATGGTATTCAACACGCAATAGAAAATAAAACTCCTTTTTTATGTGTCAGTGCTGGTGGTGGAATGAGAATGATGGAAAGTTTAATTTCTTTATCTCAAATGACTAGAACAACGCTAGCTATCAATGAACTTAAAAAAAATAATCTTCCTTATTTTGTTTGTATCACAGATCCAACTGCTGGTGGAATTACAGCTTCTTATGCAATGCTGGGTGATATTCATATAGCTGAACCAGGAGCCCTAATAGCATTTGCAGGCGCTAGAGTTATACAAGGAACTGTGAAGGAAGAGTTGCCAGATGGTTTTCAAAAAAGTGAGTATGTTGAAAAAACTGGTTTTGTGGACTTAATTGTTGAGAGAAAAGATCTAGCAGAAAAAATAGGAACTTTATTATCAATATTGTTAAAGAAAAATTCTGCTATAAGCACTGAAGAAAATGAAACTACAGAAAA
>MDTG01376663.1_pt1 | contig 16607 bp, 11 predicted proteins | sample 811421 | NCBI WGS metagenome assembly MDTG01 (sample SAMN05326645, study PRJNA326480) | marine metagenome | isolation source: seawater | place: Pacific Ocean: South East | collected 2011
CTACGACAATTTTAGTTACCTCAGCCGCATCAGTATTTGACCACTCTGGAGCCTCGGTTACATACGGCTTTGACGAGCCACTTTTGCCTCTTCTTGACTTGTACATACGTGCCATGATAACCACTCAAGCATCCTTGCGACTTGCCTCTCATTATTAATCACTCCGCATATTAGCCGTTAGTTAAAACGATGCTACAAGCGCTGATGTCCTTTAGCGATCATACCTGGTGTTGTCGACCATTCCCATCCTGATGCAGTTGCTCTTGCCAGACCTATGGCTTGTGAATTTTGCATTACTAGTAAGTCATCACCAGAATTTATTCCTGAATCAAAACTTTCAACTATATTGGAAAATATATCACCTTTCCATGAAACATCAGCCTTTAGATGTATTTTCTTAAGCGAAGAATTTTCTAACAATATTGGAATAGAAGATTTAGCCAGAGAAAAACCTCTTCTATCATTTGACCACAAAGCAATTTGTTTTCCTTCTAATTCAATTCTCCAGAATGGTGGTTTGCCACGGACATTAACATTGCTTAACCAAGATTCATTTTCCATCTTATACCTCGCAATACTATTGAAATTATCAAGTAAAATCTTGTGATGCTTTCTGTTTCTAAATTGATGCTTTTTAGACACCTCGGAAACCGTTTCTCTAAGTTGATTTAGTGCTTCTCTTGACGTTGCAGTAAGTCCTTTTCGAGTTTCATAATAATCAACCCCTCCAAGATCAAATGACATTGAAGAATGATTGATTACTGTATGATACTGATGCTTATTGATTAATGATTCTAACATTTTTTGAGTTCTATCAATCTCATCAAGACTCCACTCACCAGTAACTGGTATATCATAATGTGAGGCTGGCCAAACTTCTTCTAAATCTCTTGGAACTAATCCTAAAGGTGAAGTAACCATCACTTCATGGAAGGCACTATTTCCTATAGCCTCGAGAAATTTTCTGTGAGATTTTGACATACGATATGGTTTCCTTGCTGAGCATGGCAGCAAAATCAAAATGTTGTCAAGGTTTTCTGGCACCTGATATTCATTGATTATGAAATCAACCCATTTCGTAACTATAGGGTTGCTTAATGAAGCATGGGAATTACAATGAAGAATTGTTTCCTTTGCCACATGGGAAATTCCAACATTTGGATTATCTCTTGTAACCTTATCGTGATATCGTAAATGCTCGACAAGACTTGGACTGTTAAGTGATTGCTGTTCTACAAGAGTCCTCAAAGTACCATTAGCTAATCTTGACTTGACCTCATTTATTGCCAATTGCCATTGTACAACTTGTGATTCCATTTCTACACTTTCTGACGCATTTTCTGCTAACTCGCGTGGGCCTAAGCCAGTGAGTAAGAGATTAGATGCTGCACATTGTCGAGATCTAGACAAATCAAATATATCTACGCCAAACCATGTTAGTACTGCCACGTTATCCGGGCCGCCTAACCCTGGAGTCCAAATTAACGAACCTGGGAATCGATTCTTTATCACGCACAATGCATCAACCAACTTCCTCTGTTGAGTTGCGAGTTGTACCGCATCGACTAAAACAATTATACTTGGTTCAGTATCTAAATTCATCAATGATGAATCATGATTTAACCGTTGCCAAGATACCGGTAATAATCCACCTTGACCTGCCGATTCACCCGCATCTGCTTCCTCTAATGAAGGGGGCAGTACATGCCCGATTTTAGTAGAGAAAACTGGTGAATTATTGTTGAAGTTGGGTGGTGAAAGGGGTAAATTAGCATTTATTGTCAAGGTTTGTGGAATTTCATTATCAGTAATTGCACTAAATGGTGCTAATTGTTCGCTTAAATCACAATCACCGTTTAGTTTAATCATGCAAGGAGTTGATGCTAAGGGAGATTTTCTATCTCCTAATGCCCAACTTCTAGCATACAAATAGCGATGAATAACCTTCCTGCCCAATTCATTCGCCATAGATGATGCTAATGTTATTCGTACAAGAATAATTCCTTCTAAACCCTAACTTCAAACATGACAATCGCGACGCCGTAACATGCAGGGAGTGGTTAGACCGTTAATTCTAACCATTTGCCTACTACTTTCATTAACTTGTTTAACATTTGAATCACTTGTTTCTAATAATGATAATAATGGTCAATTAGACGAAGATTTAGGGATTCAATTATCGGTGGAAAACGATTATTCTTGGGATATTGTTTCGGGAAATTGGTATAGCATCCAAACTAATTGCATAACATGTACCTCGACATTATCGCTTAATGATGTCGAATTAGATTCCAACAATACTAACTATTTTGGCCAAGCTACTGAAAGTGGGCAACTTAAATTAACAACCGAGAATATTGAACAAGAAATTTTTGAAATCTCAGCATCTGTAGATGTCGATGATAATTACCCACAAATAAGACCTGCTCCAAGTGAGTCATTTGACTTATACAATGCTTTTCAATGCCTCAAAACAAATCATTGTATTGATGTAAATTCACAGATACTATCTAGTTCAAGAACTGATTTAGCTGATGATAACAATAAGGTAATCTCTGGAGTTATTGATAATCAACAAGCAGAATTTATTGGTTTTGAAGTTACATCTGGAGACACTGTTGAGTTTTATCTTGAACATTCAAGTTCTGATGTAACCTTTGAGGCTTTTTTCCAAAATGTAACTACAGAAGTTGAGATTGGCAATGTTGCATCTTCAAACACAATAATGAATTACTTTGATACTCCAAATGTATTATTCTCAAACATTGAAGAAGATGGCCGAGTTATTGTCAAAGTTTCATCTGCAACAATCAATACAGTTTGGTCTCTTGGAGTAATTATTCATTCAGAAAACTACCCCACAATGTTGGATTTATCAGAAACAACAGAGATTTTTGGCCATAATACTAAAACGATAATTTTTGATCTTAATGACACTACTGCGCCTGTTTTAACACCGATTTTTAATGATGTAGAGTATACTTACCACTCACTGGTCAACACTGAATGGTTATATTCAGGCGCAGGAAACTTTTCTCACGATACACAACACAGAATTTTCCCTTTGCCTATGAGTAATGCAGTTAGATTAACCCTTTCAGCTGATGTTTTTTACATTCAATTAGAACATGAAAGTTATGATGACATTAATAGCGGACTTGAGGCTCCATCACTCCCTCCAATATTGATTTCTACAAATAATTCGTCTTGGCCATTATTAGATGTAAATGATCAAACTCTTAATGGAGAATTTACTAAATCAATTGGTGATACGTCAGATGTTTACCGAATAGAAATAGAGGCATGGGAAGATTCCATACACTTTGTTAAGATAGAAATTGAAGGAGACATCAATGACTTTGAGATCGAATTGATTGAGAAAAATCAAGATGATTGGTCAGAAGTAGAATCTAAAGTGAAGACTTTATCATTAAACAAGTTAAGTGTAGCAATGGAATTTCCAAGAGGAACGCACTTCTTTAGGATTTCATTACTAAATGATTCTGTCAATTCTGTTTGGGGTGATTATCATGAACCATCAAAATATACGATGATTACTACCTATGAATTAGTTGATGAAGGCGAAGAACCATGGTTTCCACCTGATGAAAATGCCAAAAAATGGGGTGATTTTGCCAGATGGTTTCTTGGTATACTATTCTTAATTCCTGCAGTATATATTGGAACAATACAGATTAGGAAGAAGAGTTATGCAAAGAATTTGCTTAGTAAGAAGCAGAGATTAGAATGGTTAAAATCAAGATTAGATGATGGTATAAGCCCTAAACAGAATAGAAAAGAACTTGCCAAATCACTAGAAGCTGTAACTACTCTTGATTGGGATGATGCTTGCCAAACTTGGGGTGATACTGACATCTCATATCGGACTGACAATGTTGCTATTGCCTGCTGGAAATTAGATGAAAGAATTGCAAAATCACAAGATTCCTGGCCACTAATTATTGGTGTATACATCATAGATGGAAATTGGGAAATTGCTGCATTACGGCTTGATTCTCCTGAAGGAGAGGCTTGGGGTATAGAGTCAGTAACTCCAAGATTCTTACATAGCGGTTATGAGATATTTTTAGACACAATGAATAAAGGTAACAAAACATTTCTTTCAGTTGAGTTATCAGGTTCTGCAAAATCTGTAGATGTTGAACTAAATGGCCGAATGAATGGTGAACCATTTGCATGTAGGGCATCAAAAACATTGTATAGAGACGAAGAAGAGTGATTATTTGCGACGTTTTGATGCGTCATCCTTGATTCTTTTTTGCAATTCATCATCAGCATAATCTTCTCTTGTTGATTCAAGATACTTCCGTTCCTCTTTGCTTAATTTACGTGGCATTTGTAATTTGACCAACACCACTACATCACCTCTACTAGACCCTCTAAGTCGTGGAAGTCCTTTGCCCCTAATCTCTATAGTTTCACCAGAATTAGTCATTTTTGGAACTGTGATTTTTAATTCACCTCCATCAATGTGAGGCAACTTCATGGTAGTTCCTAGAGCCAAATCCGCATATGATAAAGGCAATGACATAATTAAATCTGCACCAGATCTTTCAAACCAATCATGTTCCTCAACCTCCAATTCAATGAATAAATCACCGTTTTCACCACGGCCCCTATGTGCTGGTTCTCCCTTGCCTCGCATTCTTAACCTAGTACCATCTTCAGCACCTTTAGGAATATTGAATCTAAGTTTTGTTTCCTTAAGTTGCTGGCCACTACCTTTGCATGATTTACACTTAGTTTTGATAATTTGACCAACACCGGAACAAGTTGGACAATCTCGAATTACATCTTGAACAAATGGTCCAACTTGTTGCCTTGCTCGAATCCTACCTTGGCCACCGCAGTTACTGCATGAAATGATATCACCATTTTCAGCACCAGTGCCATCACAATCCTCGCATGCATTTGGCAATTCAATCTCTAATTCTTCACTTGTTCCTTCAAATACCGATTCCAAAGTAATACTATATCGAACAATTATATCATTACCTCGATTTCTCGACCTTCTTGAACTGCCACCGAAGAAGCTTGAGAAAAAATCACCGCCCAGTATATCTTCTAAGTTGATATTAAACGAGCCACCACCAAAGCCACCAAATGGTGAACCACCTGGCTGATTATGACCAAAGCGATCATACATTTGCCGTTTTTCTGAATCTGATAGAACAGCATAAGCCTCTTGTATCTCCTTGAACTTATCTTCTGCATCATCTTCAGTACTACGATCAGGATGATACTTTCTAGCCAAACTCCGGAAGGCATTTTTCAGTTCTTTGTCGTCAGCTGATTTATCAACACCGAGAACTTCGTAATAGTCTCGCTTATCTGCCATAATTGCCCCCCTGTTCAACCTGTAACACTAACATCTTTCAATATCACGGAATCAATTATAATTCTAAACCACAATTATCACAGAATCTATCTCCCGGTTTTGTTGGATATCCGCAACTTCTACAACCTGATGATTGATTTTGTGATGGTTGACTAAAGTTTGAGGGATTACTAGAAGGTAACATGGCCATAGATTCTAAACTTTGACTTGCTTTTGCAACATTATTTGATGGTTTAAAAGATGAATAATCCTTGACTTCTTGACTCTGTTGAATATCTTTAGAGTTTGAATTTTGACCTGATTGCTTGTTAAAATCATCTACATAATTCGCTTCCGGGCCAAGATCAACTTCATTACGTTCGTATTGTATTGGTGCTTGAGGCTTTTCTGCCCTTACAGGTGCGGCTTCAGATGCAACCTTTAATGCAGCAATACGTTTCTCTTCACGTGAAATATTAGCAGATTTCTTACTGAATATACCTGAGATGAAATCTAGAAATTTATCCATAGGGCTTGTTTTTCGAGTGGCTCCGATTGTCGACTTAATTTCTTGGTCATCAAAAGTAGATTTGCCGGAAACTCTTCTTGTTGCTTCAATGACACTTTTTGACTCGTTGAGCATCGAAACTTCAACCTTGTCATCATCTGATAACTCTAATTCAGGAGCCTCGTTAGAAATTTGTGAAACATCTGCTGATAAATTGGATTGATTGCTGATTTCACTTGGAACCTCTACATTGCTTTGCCAAACACCTGCTTCCTCTGCAGCATAAACATTCTTCATTTTTTTCATCACTTTGGAGCGTCGATATTCAAAATCCTTCACTGTACTTGATTTACGATATATTATGATACCAAGAAAAATTCCAAACAAATAATATGGAATCATTAGCAAAGGTTCTATTGAAAAAATATCTCGTAAAGGAGTCACAATAACATGAACAAATCCCATTAAAATAATGGGCATTACTGAAACACTTTTTGCGCTAAGTGACTTTTCCACCATGTTATTCATTTCCTGTTTATATTTGCGATTAATTTAGATTCCCATTGTTTGATTCCCTATCATTGAAAGAACGTGATTTCCCAAACATCCCATAAATTAAACCAAGTGAGAAAGATGTATGTAAAATAATAATTGCCAAAGGTGTTCCAACAATCATTGAAAGATTTTGCTTTACTATCGTTGTTCTAATTCCTTCAATACTCAATACTACAACATATAGTCCAGCAGGCACATACCAATACTCAAATCCACTGAAAAGTAATGCCATCGTAATTATCATTCCAATCCAAGGTAAAAATTCTCGTAAACTTGCTCTCCTACGATGTCTCTTCAGAAGTTTAGTACGCCAAAAACCATAGCGAAAGCCCATTTTACTCCAACTTAGTAACGATTTTCTTTTAGCCATTTTAACAGTAACTGCATCAGTTCTGTATAATTGATAGCCTGCATTAATCATTCTCATCGAAATGTCACTATCTTGACTGGTGATAAATGATGTATCCCAACCGCCTACATCATCTAAGGCTTTACGTGAATGTAGACAAAAAGCAGGAACATTGGTTTTTTCAGTCCCTGAAAAGTTGCTGAATTGACCACTGCCACTTGCCAAAGGAGAAGATAAACCTGCTTCAATCCAAGATTCAGTCAAACCTAAATCCCCGTCACGCGATTCAACCTTAACTCCTAAAGCGCCAACTGGCTTGACACTGGATTGATGTAATTCATTGATTACATCAATCATCGATTCAATGTGGTTTTTTTCAATTGTACAATGCCCGATTATTTCCAACAAGTAGTCAACTGAACTTGGAATTATTTCAAGTGCTAAATTTCTTGCTTCTGCAACATATTTACCGGGGTTTTTGTGCAAAGATATTTCAGGATAAATAGGATCTTTATTTGCAATAAAGTCACTAATTAACTGCCAAGTAGAATCACTTGAACCACCATCAAAAAGATAGATGCTATGCAAATCTTTTGGATATGACTGATTACATAAAGATTCTAAGCATTCAATAATTGTGGATTCCTCATTTAAGACTGGTATTACAGACGCTACTTCTTGTTTGAATTCGCCTGCCATGAATCACCATTGTGGTTTTTGTTTTCATACTTACTCATTATAATACTAAAATAAACAGTTTGAAGAGTAAAACACACTTAGCCGTAATGTGACTGATACCAAAATACTACTGAATGGAGTTGACGAAGGTATCAATACAATAGTTTCTTCTAAAATTACTGGAGCTGAATCTCCAGACTTAGTTTTGCAAAGTGTTCAAAATATCTTCCCAGAGTTCATCAATTCAAAACCAATGAATCAACCAAGTTTTGGCAATCCGTCAAATTATGAACTAAAACAAGAAAATATGTCGATGAATAATTTTCTTGTATTATTACATAAGCAAGCCATATTAGATACTGCATTAGATGTATTGAGTATGAATATGAAAGACAATTCTACCAGTTTTGAAATCTTGAGACAAGCATCAATTTCCGGCAAGATTGCATTCAATTTAGGTAGCCAAAATCCCCTTGGAGGTGTAATTAAAATTGAAATGAGTGGAGATGATTTATCTGCTTGGATTGAAGCTGCAACATGGCATAAAGGGCGAGATGCTGTGCCACGAAGAATTAATGATGAAAGAACAATGACTGAAGATGGTGATGCATCTACTTGGCATTAATCATCTTAAAAATAGACAATGCCAAGTCATAATCAGCAGGTGCAATATTAATTCCTGTAAGATTATCAAACCATCCAATCTTATCATGGGATGTCCATAGTGTTCTATTTGACTCTAGTTCATCAATCTCTACTTTTACTTCTACAATGTGTAAGTTAATTGCTAAATCTGTATACTCATGATAATTACTTGAGACAAATCTAATTGGAATCACCTCCCAATTGAATTCTTCCATCATTTCTCGTTGTATGGCTAAAAAATACGATTCATCATTCTCCACTTTACCACCTGGAAATTCCCAATTTCCAGCCAATTTTGACACACTATTTCTACGTGCCAGCATAATTTTCTCGTTTCTAATCAATAATGCACCAACTACTTCGAGAACTGGTTTATAAAAAAATCTTGCAATGATTTTCTTTAGAGTACTTGTTGAAGAATCTAAAGAAACTTTATCTTCGCTTGGAATATGAATAAAGCAAGTTTTAATTGAACTAGATTGATTGATTTTCTTCAAGGATTCTAGAGTTCTAAAATAAGTCTCATTACAAAGAAATGACCCTGCATCATTTGATACTTTCAAACCACTAATCGAAGGATAGGAAATTGCATCTTTAAGTGCCTTATTACAATATAAATCAGTATCTCCAAGTTTTTGACTGGAAGTTTGACGACCCAAATTATCAGGGATTTTCATATCTAAAAGATTTTTAGCAGTTGTCTCAAATTGAATTGAATCACATGACTCACAAAGCCCCATGTGAACTATTGCATCCCATTTTTCACCATTAGAGATCCTATCAGAAATCAAAACTGAACCTGCTTGATCTACTGTCAACAATTGTTTCTCAATAGTCACTTCAATTTCGGGATAAGTAGTTTTTGATTTTCTTGAATCATACCAAGGGTCACTGATAATTATTGCAGATTCAATCATATTGAGTATTTTTTCTGAGACATTTTCTGGATTGTCGCCAAATGGCTCAAATCCTGTCAGTAAGATTCTCGCCATGAATATCCCAGTTAGGTTGAACTTTTGACCCTGTTTGTATACAATCTTGCGTTATATTGACATGGTGGAAGTCATACCGTTAGTTGAGTCATCATGACAGAATCAAGTTTTGCTAAATCAAATTCGGAACCAAATAAATTGGTTAGCGGGTTAAAAATATTTAGACAAATTTGGAAAGAAATGACTCTTGGCGTAGGTTTTTGGGGTGCTTTAAGACCACTGGTTGCAGCAATTATTGCAGCTATACCATTCTTGTTTTTGGGTCAGCACTTTAATCGTAAACATCAGAAGGGTTTTGACCTTGCTTTGCTACAAATTCCACTAGCTCTAACTGTAATTCTTTGGTTTGTTCTGTGGGGTTATTCAATTTTTGATGCTTGGAGAGATGCAACAAAGTTGGTTGCTGAAAGCAACAATTAAGGAAGCCAAAGTTGATCTCGAACTGGGATTTCACCACTTAAAATACCCGAAAGGTCATTCAAATCATCGTTATCAAACTCATCAGGAAGTTGACCTGTAATGATAGTACCTATATCTGCAGATTCTACTGCCCAATACATTACTGAATCTTCATTATTTGAATGACCTGGATGGTCTTTATCCTCATGATCAACCGGCGACTTATAGACCAAATTAACTAAACCTAGTAAATGTCCGAATTCATGAACTAATACACTATTTTCAATTTCTTCTGCTGAAGGTCGATTAAAAATAGGTCCTTCAGCGTCTTCAACTGTTTCTTTGAAAATAGCAACAGTAGATGCATCTACTGCTACACCTAGAACTCCACCATCACTATAGGTTCCAGATGGAAAAATAGCTTGCCAATATAATGTTGATGAGGTTTGAGGATCGTTAGACTTGTGTTCCCAAGATTTTTCCCTTACATCATCAGCAGTCCAAGAGCCAGAATGTTCAAAATTTGTTTCAGTAAGTAGAATATCTATACCATTTGGTTTATCACAAACCTCTTGGAGCCTTGTTTTTAGTAAATCAACAGAACTCTGTTCAGGCCTATATCCCGAATCATAATCAATTTCAACGACCATCGAAGTATACTCATCCGAACTTAGGCATGCCAAAGTTAAGCCACCAGGTATTCCTTTTTTGTCTGGAGATTGTAAAAAATCATCTCCAATGCAGCCAGAGAATGCTGAAAAAACCATTAACAGACCGAGTAGAATTGGTAACGAGTTCTTTTTGCCCATATACAGTCCCAACCTTATGTCATTGAAAATATTGTCACCAATCTTCTGGTATTTCAAACGGGGAAAATAATTGGCCAGGAGAAACTATGTTCGCTAATTGAACCCTAGCCAAATGCTCCCACATTCTTAGAGTGGAAATACCATCTAGCAATATCATTTCAGTTTCAATCATTGTCACTCTTACTAACGTTTCTAGGATATCCATTCTATCTTGATCGAGAACTGAAAGAAGCTTATCGATAGCTAATGATGATTTCACTTCTTCATGAATTGATTTTTCAATTGGCCATTGATTCATTATCTTATCAGGGATTTGCATTTCATGCTCTTTAGCATAAATATTCAACGAATCAAGCATTGGACTAATCATATTTTGAATGACCATGCTTACTTCAACAAGTGGCATATTCAATTGCTTAATCAAATTGACCATCCGCTCTTGAAGAGTCACCAATGAATCAACTGATTTATCTGACAAGAAAGCACCTCTGAAATATCATCCAGTTTGCCTTGAATCATACCTTATTGGTGATGAGTCCCCTCTTATTCCGTCCTCTTCATCATCATTTACTTCAAACCAATCTACTATCCAATCTCCATCGGTATCCCAATTTATCGGACTACTACCTTCTGCAATATGGTCATCATCGAAATCCATCATGTACCAACCTAATTCATGCTCCCCAACTGCTCTAACAGGTGCGGTTTGCGGAGAACTAGTGTAGTAAATCTCCCATGGATCAGTTTGAGCACCAGATAACAAAATTACGTCATCGGCAGGGTCTAGAGTTAGGAAATCATCATCATTATCATCCATAATTAATACATAACGGAAATCTGTTGATGATTGTTTATCCATTTTCAGATAATTACTTGTGGGCTCTTCTGGAGTTCCAATTCCCAAAGTGTATCCTCTAAATTGCCACCATTCTTCTACAGGATTGCCCTGATAAATCAAAGGAGATAATCTTACAGCATTTGGCGAGGTTAAATCTTCATCGCTCAACATAAAAAATTCTTGGAAATTGGTATATGGCTCATAATTACATCCTGCTCCCGAGCAATCATAATTACCATCGTTATCAGGGTCGTAATTTGCATCCACAGGGTCTGCTGGATCAAGAGTAAACCACGTAAATTCTAATTCTGGCCTTGATAAAATACTTGAATCAGATGAAAGCGGGAGACAAGATACTGTGTTAGTATCACAATCACCACCCGTTAGCGAATCTATCCATACAACCTTGATTTTTAGATATGAAGAAAAATTATCATTTGATTCATTCCAAGCCATCTTGTATTCATACCAATCAGGCAACATATCCCCATCTGTATCATTATCCATCGGATTAATTCCATACTTGAAAACTTCACGACCATCACTTAGATTGTAATCTATCTGGTGAGAGGTGACCAAACCATTACTTACTTGGGTAATGAATGTCACAGAATCTCCATCGGTATCATTTAAATCAGGCCTTGTATTGTGATTCCATTCCATCAAATTTGTGAATGGAAGAGAACCTGGCCCAGGTTGAACGACCACTCCACTTTCTATGAACTCACGATCATCCCAAGTTCCTTGTGATGCAGGAATATCAACAGAATTTCTATCATACCATCCATCACTATCGCCATCATAATTTACATCATGTGGATTGATTGGATTTGCAGCCCAATGATCTTGAGTCGTGACATCAGGCATACCATAAATCGCGTAACAATATTCCCAACCATCTGGAATTGAATCGCCATCTGAATCTGAACTTGTTGGGTCAGCCACACCTATTAAAGTTCGATTGAAATTATTATCATCGTATGAATTAATTTTTTGCATCCTGTCTGCACTATCTGGACTCTTAGAAATAAAATCGTTGTACAAAGCATTTGTAGCTTGCAAATAGGTATAGCCTAATTCCTCAATGTATGCATTTATTGCATCATCACCGAAACTGAGAATTCCCACTTCTTGAGGAACTGTATTTCGTTCAGAATATTTACCCCATGTTCTTGATTCCCATTCCCTCAGATTGGAAAACCTTTCTTCAAGAGAAATGTTTCCATCTCCGTCACAATCAAAACTATCTCCATCTGTGTCCAGTAATACGTCTCCATCGATAAGAGGGTTAATGCTCCACAAATTGTTCTCTAAATCCCATTCTGCGAACCAATATTCGAAACCATCATACATTCCGTCACCATCAGTATCAGGATTTGTAGGATCTGTTATTCCCATCAAAATTGAGATAAATGCATTAGCAGGTTCACCGTTTTGCCAATCATTAAAATCATTTAGCAATCTTTTACCACGAGTCTCCTTAGAAATCAGCATATTGAACATTCTTTGTGATTTTTCTGTTGGTTGCAGGAAATCACCATCAATATGGAGTAATGGTGCATCAGAGGGGTGGTCAATTCCATTATCCGGATTGGAGGTTACTAAAGCAAACTCTTGAAGGTCAATGAGACCATCTTCATCAGAATCAAACAAACCATCTCCTGGAATTAGTGGATTTAGCGTCCAAGCTTGAGCGGATGAATTCCAAGTAGTGAACAGAAGTTCCACACCATCAATTATTCCATCTCCATCAGTGTCAACATTATTTGGGTCTCCAGTCAAACCAGTAAGATTTCTTTGAGTAGAATTGACAAATGAACCAAAAGATAAATCCGTTTGTATTCCTGCCCATGCTTGGAAAGTATAAGCGCTACCGATAGTAGTTACAAACCACTTAGGAGATGTTCTTTCAGCATCAGTTTCAGACATTATTGGATCAATTGCATTATACTCTTCCCAGTTAGTCATCCCATCATCATCAGCATCTTGCCAACGGTCAGCAGGTTGTAATGGATTTAGTGTCCATTCATCCTGTAACACATCCCACCTCGAAAACCAAATCTCCCAACCATCAGGCATCCCATCATTATCTGAATCTGAATTCAACGGATCTGATGCACCCAAATCCAATGGATTCTGGTTTGCCAAGTAAGAACCTGCTGCCCTTTGAGAATAGGATGCTTCTGGATTACCATTTGCGCCAACATTATCAAACAAATCTGTAGATAATCCAAATGGCAAATTATCAAAATCAACTGGTGATTGATCGTTGAACAAATCATCTCTTAGATGATACTCTAGATAGTTTACGAATGCCTCATTAAGTTGTAGAACTCCATCTCTATCAATATCATAACCATCATTGTCAGGATTGTTAAGTGCGTCTGAACCATTCAAAGGATTTATTCCAGCTCTACCAGGACTCCATGTGCATGAATAAGATGCTTCCCAACCATCAGGCAAAGTGTCGCCATCTGAATCTACATTATTTGGATCCGACTCACTCCAATTCTCAGCAAAAGTAACATTCTCACCATGTGATTCAAGCAATAAACCTTCCATTGCTTCATATTTCAATTGACTCCATTGATATTCACACAGATTTTGCAAGCCATCTCCGTCAGCATCCCAATTTGCATCTTCCGCTCGGTTTGGGTCAAGTGACCAATTATTTCCTCCTGTAAAGGAAGAGCCAACCCAACGACGGTTTTCTATTTCCCAACCATCAGGCATACCATCTCCGTCACTGTCAAAATTTGTTGGATCTGTTCCAACATCTACAATAGATGATTGAAGATAAGTCGCGTTAGCATTAGCACCAATTTGACTATCACAAATATATTCTAATTGTACATTATAATAACACCATAGATTCGAACTCTCATAGAAAAATCCGAAATATTCCGCTCCATCACTTAACCCATCGCCATCGGTATCACCAACATTTGGATTAGTAGAGTTATAGCCATCTTCAGTTCTTTCAACATATCTAAACTCATCAAGGTTAGTCCATAAACGCTCATAGATTCCATCACCAGATTGATCCAAGTCCAGACCATCGAAATCAAAGTCTAACCTTGCATCCCAAGGATCTGTTGGATCCAAACCATTGCCAAGTTCCCAACCATCTGGTATTCCATCGCTATCTGAATCATTGGATTTAGGATTCATCAATTCTAGATTGGAATATTCCCCTGGCTCAGCTGCGCCTAGAATGGTCATATTACCAGAATCACCTATTGTGATTATTTCAGAAATAAAACCTGGAATGATTTCCTGCTGGTCAATTTCATAAACATTAGAATAATCTCCAGATACAACCCAAGTACCGGCATTGGAACCAAGAATTATCTGTTCACCAGTAGTATGAATTGCTCTAATATTGTTGATGTCCTTTGTACTTATTTCATCTGTACCAGGATTCTCAAGTAAACCACTGTGGCTAATCACATCATCTATCAACCTCATTTGGTGAAGTCCAGAAGGCGTACCAAACCACAGTACTTGCGGATTATCAGGTGAGGGCCCATCTAAATGTAAGTCTCTAATTTCTGCTGGATTCTCATCACTTCCAACTGGTAAAGTTCTAAGTTCATTTATCGAAGCAAAGATTCCAGTATCTTCCCTTGTGTAGTAAAACCTCCAATCTGCAGAATCTCCATCTCTTCCTGAATTAGTTTCTGAAATTAAAAGACCTCTGTCTGTGGCAACAAATAATGTGAGGTTACCATTAGCAAGTCCGTGTTCAATATCTGAAACTGTAGCGTTTCCAATTGATAGTTGATCAGTTATTGAAGTACTGACACTGTAAACCTCTTCAATCAAACCAAAACTACTGATTTCGAAGACATTGCCAACACCGGCAAAACCTAGTCCAATAACTTGATTATTTGGACTATTAATTTCTAATTCTTCAATCTCAAGAATTGCATCTGTTAGAGACCAATCCCAATTTTCAACTCCTTGAAGGAAACCATCAACTTGGATTCTACCAACACCAAGACCAAAATTTGAGGCTGTGGCAATAGCGTATAATGTATCATCTGAATCAAAGAGAAGTTCGGCATCTTGGAGTATAACTCCTTGGGGCATCCAATAATCTACACTTGAACCAGATTCAAAATCCATTACTGTAATACCATATTTAGTTGTAACATATATCATGTTGCCAACAACATCCATCGCTCTAATATCATGATGAATAATGCTCATCTCATCATTTGATGTAGCAAAGGAAATTGGATAGCTAAACAACGTGGGATTTTCAGCATTAAATTCAACTGATTTTAAACCTGCAATTACTTGATTCCCATCATCGAAATAGATATTATATTCTTCAATATTTGATAGTTGTTCTCCAAGTGCCAAGGCAGTTTCAGTTCTACTAACATCTGGAGAAAATACACCATCTAAGTTAGCATCCCAGCCATCAAAATCTTCATCGGTTAATGCACTACTACGATTCAAAGGATCTATTCCAAAATGAACCTCCCAACCATCAGGGATGCCATCTCCAAATGATGGAAATAAACTACGAATGGAAAATCCATCCCAGTTATATCGGTCAGAATCCTTCAATAATGGATCAGTACCTAACCACAAATCTTCGCCAACTGGAGACTCAGCATTCGTACAAGCTGGCAACAGATTTTGGAAGGTTGCATTTACCCCGGTTGGGATAAATGGCCAATTTGTTAGAAGTGAACCCTCTGGCAGGGTTGCTGCACACCATAAGCCATCAAGTTCTGTAGTATGGTTTGATGGTGCTCCGTAAATATATTCTTCACTAGAAGTATACCACTCGTTTTGATTCATTATCCCATCTCTATTCACATCAAAACCATCCATATCAGGATCTTTTGTTGCGTCACTAGCATTTAGTGGGTCAAAGTCTTCACATTGGTAACGTTGAGCAAAGACATCAAATCCACCTATCCGTAAACACATGTATGCCTCATAACCATCAGGCATTCCATCGCCATCAGTATCTGACTTTCTGGGGTCAAGATAAGAGCGAATACCCTCACCATCTACTACTCCGGTTAAACCTCTTAAGAATCCGGGGTCAGTACAATCGGCTGGATATGGCCAACAATATTCTTCTGTAGCATTCAAACCATCTTTATCGAGATCCAAAGTTGCATCGGATGCATCATCCTTATCCAAACCCTCCATTGCATAGCCTCTACCATCAATAGCGGTACCATTTACCCACTCACTGAATAAATTCTCATGGACATCTGGAATTCCATCACCATCTGAATCTGTTGTAGGAGGGCGTTCTTGACCGGTATCATCAGGATGAATATTGGATACCGGGGAAATAGTTGGAAACTGCGACATAAAAAGCAGACTGATGACCACTGCAAGAGTTGTTAATAGTGTTGATTGACTTCTTCGCACTTGCTCACCACGTGCAAAGCATACGCTTCACACTTGCTGACTCACTGATTACCCTTAAGAGTATGATGGAGTGATGTTCCGACAAAACCTCAA
>MDTG01286555.1_pt1 | contig 16603 bp, 13 predicted proteins | sample 811421 | NCBI WGS metagenome assembly MDTG01 (sample SAMN05326645, study PRJNA326480) | marine metagenome | isolation source: seawater | place: Pacific Ocean: South East | collected 2011
CGTAAAGTGGTACCGCGACCAGGCCTATTACGATTCGGCAGCATGGAGGGGCACCTGGGCCCTCGACGGCGGAGGATCCCTCATGAACCAGTCGATTCACACCATCGACGCCCTTCTCTACCTCGCCGGTCCGGTCGTAAGCGTGCAGGCCAATACCGCCTGTCTCACCCACTCGGACATCGAAGTCGAGGATACTGCGGTAGCCATTGTCGAATTCGCCAATGGAGCCCGGGGAGTGATCGAGGGCTCAACTTCCAACTGGTCAAAAGACGGTCACCCTGCCCGTGTGCAACTCTGCGGAGACCGTGGCAGTGTCTTCCTCGCTGACGAAGCCTTCGAGATCTGGGACTTCATGGATGCGACCCCCGGGGACACCGACGTTCACCAGAGCCTGATGAAGGGATCCGAAGCAGGCCTTGGGGCTAACGATCCCAAGGCCATCAATTTCGGGGGACACCAGAAGAACTTCGAGGAAGTGGTGAATGCAATCGCCGAAGGCCGGGAGGCCAGCGTCAATGCCGTGGAGGCCCGCAAGGCGGTCTCCCTCATCTGCGCCATCTACGAGAGCGCCCGTAATGACGGTAAGAAGGTAGTGATCTAGCCGCAATACCCTCCCCGGAGGAACGGGAGCTGATCAACCCCGGGGCGCTGAATCGCGCACCCGGGACCTTCCCATTGTGTTTGGGCAGGTTCCTATGCCCTTCGCTGTCCGTCTGCCTCCCGGTTTGTTGTCGGCTAGTGTTATATTTTCCAATTTCCTGTTTGGAAATCGGGCCGTTCTTTAACTTCCCCGAACGGCGCGGCCATGATTCACTGATCCTTCCTGATCCGACGCGATTCTGAAGTGAGGCCGGATATTTCTCTCCAATTCCGGTGGTATTCCAGCCAGCTGCGCTTGCCGACCAACAGACTCTGCGCCGGAATCCACCCCTGTCCGGGCTGGCCAGACCGGAAAAAAGGCTCGGCTGGCCAGGAACGCTCTCATCCTTCCCCGCGTCACCCCAATCGCAGTCCAGCTACGGTCTCGGAGTTCAAAATTTACCCAGATTCTGCTTCCTCCCAGCCGGGGGACTACTACTCCGGTGCATCTCACTCTTGCCAGCCCGGGACAATTGCTCTTTTTTCCCCGCATGTACCTTTCCGGTTTCGCCGACGAAGCAGCTCAGGATCTCGCTACCCAGATCAAAGCCACCAAGGAACTTGGCTGGAATGCCATTTCGGCCCGCTCCATCGACGGCACTAGTATTCATGAACTGTCTGAGAAGGAATTCAACAAGGCTCTGAAGCTCCTCGAGAAAGAGGAGATACGAATTCCCGAGATCGGATCGCTGATCGGAAACTGGGGTAAGAAGATTACGGACGATTTCGATATCACCCTCGGTGAGATCGATCGCGCCATTCCCCGCATGCAGCGCCTGGGCACGAAAATCATCCGCATCATGTCCTACGCGCAGGAGCCATGGGGTGAGGACCAGCACGAAGAGGAGCGCTTCAAGCGCCTGCGGGCGATACACCAGCGCTTTGCAGACGAAGGCCTGATGGCCGTGCACGAAAACTGCTCTAACTGGGGCGGATTCTCTGCCAAGCACACCCTGCGCCTGATCGAGGAAGTTCCCGGGCTCAAACTTATTTTCGACACCGGCAATCCTATCTTCCAGAGAGACCGTTCCAAATCGGAACCTCATCCCTTCCAGGACGCCCTCGGCTTTTACAACGATATTAAGGACTACGTTGTCCACATTCACATCAAGGACTGTCGTTACCCCAGCGTCGGACAAACTGAGCCAGAATACACCATGCCGGGTGAGGGAGATTGCCACCTCCAGCACATCCTGCGCGACCTCAAGGCCCGGCGTTACGACGGCGGTTTTGCCATCGAACCCCATGTCGCTACAGTCTTCCACGTGCAGGACGGTGAGAAACCCGACTGGGATCAGTGTTACAAGAGCTACGTCAATTACGGCACGCGGGTGGCAGACCTCATGGAGGAGATCGGCTGGGAGTCTCAACCCTTCTCCTAGCAGAATCTTAGCGGGCCTCCCCCCCACCCCCCTCATTGGAGCCCGTTCAAAATTTGCCATTTGGGAGGAACCCCGAAAGGATACCCTGTCCCCGTGCTTCCGTGGTTCCAGAATGGCTCCTTCCCGCTTTATCTCGCCCCCATGGCCGGGGTCACTGACGTAGTATTCCGAAGCATCTGCAAGGAACTCGGCGCCGACGTCATGGTCACCGAATTCGTTTCCAGCGAAGGCATCATTCGCCAGGACGAACGCACCCGCAAATACACCGAATTCACTGACGAACAACGACCAGTTGGAGTCCAGCTCTTCGGGGCCGATGGCGATCGAATGGGAGAAGCCGCCCGCAAGATCATTGACTGGAAGCAACCTGATTTTATCGACATCAACTTCGGATGCCCGGTTAACAAGGTGGTTTCCAAGAACGGAGGGTCGTCCCTGCTCCGGGATTGCCCGGTCCTGGCCTCGGTTGCCACTGGAGTAGCCCGGGCGGTTGGGCACCAGGTTCCCGTCACGGCCAAGATCCGGATTGGCTGGGATGAGCAGTCTATCAACGCCCCCGAGGTTTGCACGATCCTGCAGGACTGCGGCATGCAGGCCATTTCGATTCATGGACGAACCCGTGCGCAGAGTTATCGTGGCGAGGCCAACTGGGAAGTCATCGATGAGTGCAGCCGCCACGTCGCAGTGCCCGTTGTGGGCAATGGCGATCTCGAGTGCGGGGCGGACATCAGGCACCGCCGGGAGACCACCGGGGTCTCTGGAGTCATGATCGGCCGCTCGGCCATGCAGAATCCGTGGATCTTTCGCGAGGCCCGACACTACCTCGAGACCGGAGAGGAGCTGCCGCCCGTGCCCATCGATGAACGCTGGCAGCTCATTGTCCGTCACTGCCGTCTCGCAATCGGAAGCTCGCGTTACGGTAATGAACGCCAGTCCATGATGGCAATGCGTTCCCGCCTGATGGCCTACTGCAAGGGATTCCCCGGGGCCAAGCCTCTTCGCCGCCGCCTTTCTACCGTGATCTCCCTCTCCGAAATCGAGGAGGTCGCCGGAGAATACCTCGCCAATCTCCGCGGTGAAATTCCACCCGGATCCGGTCTCGATGCGCCCGTCCTCCCGGGCTGAGCTACGCTACCGGCTTCTTGCCATCCCTCCTGCTTCGGCACTAGATTACTCTCATGGATTCCCATCAGGTCCTCAGGAACTCTTTCGAGCACACCAGCCCCAAGGCGATAGCAGCCGAGCTCGGCATCTCTCTGTCCCTCGTTTATAAATGGGGCCAGGACCAATCGGACTCCGGGAGCGGAAGCCGCAACCCACTCGACCGTCTCCTCGAAATCATCCGCCTCACCGGGGATTTACGAATCATCGAGTGGCTGTGCCAGAAATGTGACGGCTACTTTGTAAGAAATCCTGAGAGTAGCTGTGAGAAAGGACTCGAAGTCCTCCCGGCCACCAGTGAGATAGTCGATCAGTTTTCCAAGCTCCTCCAGCATATCTCAGAATCGGCCCTCGACCACTCCATCACTCCGGGCGAGGCCGGGACCATTCGCGACAGCTGGGACAGGCTCAAGTGCTATGCCGAGGGATTCGTACGCTGCTGCGAAGAGGGTGATTTTGAGACCATTAAAAAGGCCGAGAAGATGCGATAATCCTGTCCATGCTCGCATCAGCCAGGCGCTGGAAAATACATCGCAGGTCCATATCGGCTCTGAGATTTCTGCGGGGGCGCAGTATTTTCAATTCGACGTTTATCCCTTCCTTGACGCACTTACTGATCTTTGTAGCCTTGTGTTAACTTCGATCAAGTCCTGTGGAGAGAAATCAAATTGTCACTGTAATTTCTGCTTGTGTCATTCTTGCGGCAAATATTCACGCCGAAAATGGTGAGGGCATTGAAACGTTGCCCGAGATTTATCGATCCTCGGTATGTACGATCAAAGGGTCAACCAACTCAGGAACTGGCTTCGTGAGTTATTTCAAAGGACGTCCGGTCATTGTGACAAACCAGCATGTAATTATCGGTCAGACTAAACTGACCATCGAAAACATCCGAGGCCAGAAGTTTCAGCCGAAGTCGGGGTTTTTGGCTAAAAGTGCTGATGTCGCTATCCTAGCTCTCACCGAGTTGCCAAAAGGAGTCACTCCATTGCCACTGTCCTCCAACGTCGACCAAATAACAGAACCGGGTAACAAAATTCTAATCGTCGGCAACTCCTTGGGTGACGGCGCCCTGACCACCACAAAGGGCTCCATCAAAGCGATAGGACCCAGAAAACTGGAGCACGACGCTCCTACATTCTCAGGTAACAGCGGGAGCCCGGTATTTCACATAAAGTCCGGGAAGGTGATCGGAGTGGACACTTTAGCAAAACTTTCTCTTAAGAATGCCAACTGGGCAGACGAATACTCCGCTCAGCAAGATGACGCCACCGTTGAAGAGGCCGGGGTCCGCCTTTTCGCGATACGTTTTGATAACGAGAAGGCTTGGAATAAACTTAACTGGAAAAGCCTCCATGAAGTGGCAGTCAAGATTGATCAACTTGAATCTCAGATCTCTGACGCCGCTGCCTATCTCCGCTCTGGTTCATACTCGTCAATCAGTGATAAGGAGATGCGTCGTAAATTTATGAAAGCAAAGGAGCACTGGGATTCCGAAAACGTATCAGACATCGACTCACACAACCTCTACATCCGTGCAATCGAATCGATGCAGGATTCGATTGCCTACAATATTCGCTACCTCAAGGAACAGCGCATGTGTTACGTCCAGAGCCGCAAGGTATCCTTGATGGCAAGTTTGGCGACCAATTATGATAGCGCCCTTCGTATCCTGAAGGATGATTACAAGTTATCAAAAGAACTGAACGCGGGCAAATACCGTATGCCCGAAAGGATACGGCGTTACGTGTATGGAGTCACCTACTGGTGGTCTTCTCACTAGTTCCGTATGCTCTGCTTCCTTTGCCAAGGGCATCTTAGCGCGTAAAATCCCACTATCGGTTCCGTAGCTCAGACAGGCTCAAGTGCTATGCCGAGGGATTCGTACGCTGCTGCGAAGAGGGTGATTTTGAGACCATTTAAAAGGCCGAACGGGGAGCGGTATAGGATCACGTAGGCACCGGATTACCGACCGGAACCCGTCCGGGCAATCCACCAGCACTCTACCCGGCGAAGGACACCACCCGGAAGGTTTACGGGCAGGGCGCCTGTGGAAGGGCCCTCCCCGGTAGCTGCCGGAACTTTTCCTCGGGGTCAGCTTCTTCCTGATAAATCGTCACCTCAATGGCCTGCCACCTGCCTTGCCAAGCCTTGCTCATCGACTAAAATCCTCCTCACGCTCCCGTAGCTCAGCTGGATAGAGCAACGGATTTCTAATCCGTGGGTCGCAGGTTCGAGTCCTGCCGGGAGCGCATTCTAAACAATTTTCGGCCACACCCTGAAACCTAGACCAAACCATCCCGGCTTTCTCATCGTCCTTGAGGGTATCGACGGCACTGGCAAGTCTACCCAGGCTCGCCTCTTGGCTGAAAACCTGCGCAGCCTCGGTCACCGCGTAATTCTGTCGCGGGAGCCAACCGACGGGGCCTTTGGCCGCAGGCTTCGAGAATCGGCCACCAGCGGTCGGCTTTCAGCCGAGGAAGAGCTCCAGCTCTTTCTGCAGGATCGCCGGGAACATGTGGAGACTCTGATTCAACCAGCTCTCCAGGGTGGCGAGATTGTCGTCCTCGACCGCTACTATTTCTCAACCATGGCCTACCAAGGTATCCGCGGCTTCGACCCACAGGAAATCCGTCGGGTAAACGAGGAGTTCGCGCCGCGGCCCGACCGTCTCCTTCTCCTCGACCTTGGCCTCGACCTTGCTCTCAGGCGTATCGGAGTACGCGATGGGCAGGCCAATGAATTCGAACAGCGCGATGCCCTCCGCCGCTGTCGGGAAATATTTCATTCCGTGCATGATGATTTCATGAGCATCATCGATGCCAGCACCTCGATTCAAGAGATCCAGCAGGAAATCCTGCGAGCCGTGGCTTCCCTGCTTCCCAGTTCCTGAATGCCTGCAGGACCTAATCAGCAGCCACCGGCTCGGCCTTGAGGTAGACTTCGCGCGGCCTGGCTCCATCTGCAGGACCCACTATTCCCCGTTGCTCGAGAATATCGACCATGCGGGCAGCCCGGGTGTAGCCAAGGCGTAGTCGGCGCTGCAGGAGCGAAGTACTCGCCTTCTGTTCCTGGACGATAACGTCGATACACTTCTGCAGGATCTCCTCATCTGCGTCGGAAACCTCGTCTTCGTCATCGTCGCCACCACTGCCTCCGCCTTCGATACTGGCCTGAACACTCTCTTCAAAGCGCTGCTCGCTCTGATCCGAGCAGAAATTCACGAGGGATTCTACTTCCTCGTCCGAGATCCAGGCACCCTGGGCCCGATCCAGCTTCGCCGAGCCCGGGGGAAGGAAGAGCATATCTCCCTTACCTACGAGTTTCTCGGCCCCTTTCGTGTCGAGGATCACCCGGCTATCGAGAGCAGAAGAGACCTGAAAGGCGATCCGACTCGGGATGTTGGCCTTGATGATTCCAGTCACCACGTCGGCCCGGGGAGTCTGGGTAGCTACGATCAGGTGTATACCAGCAGCCCGGGCCTTTTGAGCGATCCGGGCGATACACATTTCCACGTCTGCTGGAGCAGTCTGCATGAGGTCGGCCAGCTCATCAATGATGACCACGATATAGGGAAAGCGGTCCGGCACCTCCTCTTCTTCCTCTTCCTCCCATGATCCATCCATGGGGCCGAGTTCTCCATCCTCAAGGGCAGAGGCGATCGATTCGATGTGCTCCTCATCGGGAACTTCCTGTTCCTCCTCGTCTTCTGCTCCCTCCAGTTCGTATTCCTCTTCCTCCGCCTCACGAACACGGTTATTGAAGGAATCAAAATTCCGCACCCCTTCCTTGGCGAAAACGCGGTAGCGGCGCTCCATCTCGTTCACACACCACTTCAGGGCGCCCACCACCTTGCGCGGATCGGTAACCACCGGGACCACAAGATGAGGAAGATTGGAATACATCTGCATCTCGACCACTTTGGGATCGATCATGATGAAGCGCAGCTCGTCGGGACCAAACTTGAAGAGAATACTTGAAATGATCGAGTTGATGCAAACCGACTTTCCAGAACCCGTGGCTCCCGCTACGAGGAGATGGGGCATGGCCGCAAGGTCCCCGATAACGGCTCTTCCGTAGACGTCCTTGCCCAGCGCTAGCGGGATCTTGCGCTTCGAGCTCCGGAATTCGTCATCCTGCAGCAGCTCACGCAGCGCCACTGGCATCCGCGAGTCGTTGGCGATCTCGATGCCTACGGTGTCCTTCCCGGGAATCGGCGCGAGGATATTGATTCGCTCCGCCTTGGTGGCCCGCGCGATGTCAGGTTCAAGCTGGGCGATGCGGCTCACCCTCAACCCGACCCTGGGATATACCTCGTATCGCGTGATGGTAGGTCCTCGCGTGATATCACCCGCGGTTACGTCAACTCCGAAGGCCTTGAGGGTATCGACAATCTTGGTCTGCTGGGCAATGAGAAGATCGGTATTGTCCTCCACCGGGCCATCCTCCTCCTCGTCATACTCCAGCAGGTCAAAGCCGGGCAGCTCATAGTCCTCAAAACCTTCCGTGCTGAGCGCCGCATGCTGTGCGGACTTCTTTCGCTCAAAGGGCTTGGCCCCGGCTGCCATGGTTGGAGTGATTCGCTGGGTGGCATCAATGATCTGTGGTTCCGGAAGCTCCTGCAGAGGCAGCTCGGATTGCCCTTTTCCGTCTTCCTGGTAGCGTTCTTCTTCCTGATCCCACCCTTCCTCTCGTCCCTCGGACTCTTCAGCTTCTCCCGCCACCGCTTTCCCGGGCCGGGTCTTTTTCTTCTTAGGAGTCGGAATTTTTTTCGAAGTGGCTGACTCACTCTTCATTCTGGCCCGGACTTCTGATCGTCCGACCCAGGCCTCGCGAAGTCGACTAACCTTCTGGCCCACCCAGAGATAGAGCTCCTTGATGAATTTGATAGGATGAAGCCCAAGCAGGCTGAAGAAGCTCAACCAATAGACTGTTCCCAGCATAATCAGAGAGCCAAGACTGTTGAACAGACCCTTGCACACCGCCACTCCAAGGCCCTCTCCAACCACTCCACCGGTTCCAGAAATCAGGTAGGAGGATTGCCAGTTCGTGAAGAAACTCTCCTGTATCGCAACGAGGCTCGCTCCACTCAAAAGACACACCGCGAATCCGACCCAGGTCCGCAGGCTGAACGACGCATCGAGAAAAAGCCGGGCGAACCCGATCCAAATTAATCCCAGTGGGAGGAGATAGGACGCCACGCCGAAGAGCTGAATCTGACCAAACCCAATCAGGGTCCCCACCGGGCCAATCCAGTTCTGGCGGGGTTGGCTGGCTTCCATCCCAAGGGCGAATTCCCCAAGGAGGGACCAATCCGTGAACGGAAACCTGATTGGTAGATCCCCTGGGGTGTAGGAAATCAGAGACAACAGCAGGACTACGCCCAAGCATACCAGCAGAACCCCAATCCCCTCACTCGACCATCGAGAATCCCCCCCACCGCGGCGCTTCGACTTGTTCCGGGATTTTGCCATAAATTTTTATGCAGAGTTTCCGAATGACTCTGGCCCGCCCCTAGAATCTCTTAATAGAGAAGGGAAAACAAGGTTGAATGCTTAAATTTTTTAATTTTAAACTGTTATTAACATTTTTTAACTCTCGCTGCCGCCCACTGTCACCGACCTGAACAATGCGCATCCTCAATCTCTTTCTCAAGGAACCACTTCCGGGCCAGGTCAGAGGCCGCCTGGCAGAAAGCCTCGGAGGTGAAAAAGCGGTCCTCATCTACCGCGCCATGGTCCGCATTCTTCTCCAGCAACTGAGTGGGCTGGAGCACTGCCACCTCAGGATCTCCTACACCCCGGATGATGGCGAGGAGGCCATGCGCTTCTGGATTCTTCCCGAAATCATCGATGATCCCTCGATCGATCTTGATCCCCACCTGATCAGTTTTGCGCCCCAGGGACCGGGGAAAATACATACTCGCCTGGCTCACGCTGCCGAGCGGGCCTTTCAGGAGGGCTTCAGGAAGGTTGCCTTCATCGGAAGCGAATGCATCGAAGTTTCCAGCCGGTGGATACACGCTGCCTTCGCGCAGCTCAACGACGAGTACGATGTGGTCCTTGGACCTACCCCCGACGGAGGCCAACACCTGCTTGCCGTGCAGCGTCACCTCCCAGCCCTCTTCAAGGACCCCTCATGGAGCGGGCCTGCCTTCCGGAGGACAACCGAGCAAGCCGCCAAACACGGGATCTCACTGTTTACGCTCCCCGCTCTGCCCGCCATCCGGACCGAAGACGACTACCAAGCTGCCCTCACCGGCCCCCTCGGACCTCGGTTCAAAAAGGTAACGGACAAACTGGAAAAAAAACTCTGACTCGGCCCCCCGCCGCCCGGGGACCGTCCGTGCCCTCCCGGCCGTCCCGCAGTGGACCGACGGCACCGCCCGTTCTTGTGCCTTGGCAATTCTCACCCCGTGTGTTCAATACGGAGACGTGACCCCGATTACCTTCGAACCCCTCTACATGACCCGGGTGTGGGGTGGTCGAGCACTGGAGCAGGTCTACGGCCGGGAACTCCCTGATGAAGGACCCTATGGGGAATCCTGGGAGATAGTCGACCGCCCCGAACAGCAGTCCGTTGTCAATGGCGGGCCCCTCAAGGGCGCCACCCTGCATGATCTCTGGACCCAGCAGCGGGAAGAACTCTTCGGGCTGGGACTGCCGGGGGAACGCTTCCCACTTCTCATCAAGATCTTGGATGCCCGCGACAACCTCTCCATCCAGGTTCATCCTCCCGCCAAAATCGCGCCCCGCCTCAGCGGCGATCCGAAAAACGAAATGTGGTACATCGCCCGGGCCAGCCCGGGCGCAAAACTCCACCTCGGCCTCCGGAACGGAGTCACCCGCAGGCAATTCGAAAACGCCCTCTCGGAGGGCACGGTCGGCCAGCTCGTCCACACCGTGGAACCGAGGGCCGGCGAGTCTATCTTCATCCCTTCCGGGCGCCTCCACGCCATCGGAGCCGGCTTGCTCATATACGAAATCCAGGAAAACTCAGACACGACTTACCGGGTCTTCGACTGGAATCGCAGCGGCCTAGACGGCACGCCTCGTGACCTCCACGTTCAGGAGTCCATGGCGTGTATTGACTTCCAGGACTTCGAACCCTCAATGAACCCTCCCGGGAATACCACTCTTGCCAGCTGCGAATGTTTCATCGTCGACAAATTTGACTTGCCCGATGGCGCAGGGCTGGGGAATCCGGACCCCGGACGCTTTTCCATTGTCACCGTGGTAGACGGAGAGCTCCGCGCAAGCGACGATCGGAGGTTCGGGGTAGGATGCGTCCTCCTCCTCCCCCGGGGGGGGACGCAGCTGGAAGCTGTCTCCGGGGCCTCCGTTCTGCAGACTTCCATTCCGGGCTAGGGGGCCACCCCTCCGCATTCCACCGCTTGTCACCCTGTGGAAAACAGGATCAGTCGGGGAACACGATGGCCCGGTTCCCATCGAGAATGATCCGATCGTGCACGTGGTAGCGGATTCCCTTCGCGAGGGCCGAGCGCTCACAGTCGCGCCCGAGCCTGATAAGATCCTCGACCGAGTGGTAGTGCTGCACCCTTTCCACTTCCTGTTCAATGATGGGCCCCGCATCGAGATCTCCCGTCACGTAGTGACAGGTCGCCCCGATCAGTTTCACACCACGCTCGAAGGCCTTCCGGTAGGGATTGGCACCTACGAAGGCTGGCAGGAAGCTGTGGTGGATGTTGATCATCCGGCCGGCATAGGACTGGCAGAGCCATTCGGGAACGACCTGCATGAAACGGGCTAGAACCACAAGTTCGACTGACTCCTTCTGCAGGATCTCCGCCACCTGGCGAAACCCCGCTTCCTTTTCCTTGCCAATTTCGACATGATGAAAGGGAAGGCCTGACTTCTCAGCAACGGAACGACAGTCTTCCCGGTTGCCGATGATGGAGGTGATCTCGACTGGCACTTCTCCCAGCCGGGCGCGCCAGAGAATCTCGTTCAGGCAGTGATCGGTGCGGGTCACCAGAATCGCAGTCCGCATCCGGTACGGCAGCCTCCGAAAGTGCCACCGGGCACCAAGGGCTCGCCCGAGGGTTCCAAAGCCACTGACAAAGTCATCTGTCTCCACGTCCAGTCCGGAGGTCTCAATTTCGAGGCGGGCGAAGAAGCGCTCGTCGGCAGTATCAGTAAACTGGTTGAATTCAACCAGGTTCCCCTGGTGATCAGAGACGTAGCCTGCGATCCGCGCCACCAGCCCGGGGCCATCGGGGCAGTCAATCTTGAGAATCAATCCTTCACGGGTCATGACATTATTTCCTCCTCGTCAGAGATCGGGCACGTTTTCTGGCCTTCTGGAGAAAGCTCTTGGCTATTGGCTTCAAGCTCCCCAGCGACAGGGCGCCCACAATCACGGGAGGAAACCCGCTCAGACGGATCTCACGAAGGCCGGCAGGGACCTCCCGTCCCGGAATCGCCACCCCCATCCCGACTCCAAACCCACGCACGACATATTCCGCTACCAGGTCCAGGGAATCCAGTTCCATGCTGGGGGCCCAGTTGATGCCTCGCTCATCAAGGGCTTTCTGGAAAAAGCGGCCAAGAATTTCCTGGGGCGGCAGCCCCACCAGCGGATACCTGGACACCTTGCCCTTCGAATACGGATCGTCCACCAGCATATCCACGAAGCGGCGCACTTTCCAGTCTTCCGGCACGAGGAGGACGAGCGGGAGCTTGAGAAGTTCGACCGCCTGAAACGACTCTGCACGCCGGCCATGAATTACGGTGATTGCAAGGTCAACCTGCTGGTTGACAAGCAAGCCGTGAATATCCCCCGGATCAACTTCCCTCAGGGTCAGGCGGAGAGCTGGCTCTTCTTCCCGCATCTCCACCAGCAGCTCCGGGAGATGATTGCGCATCGCAGAAGCCGAGGCGGCAATCCGCAGGTGCCGGCTCTCCTCTCCTTTCAACCGAGCCTCCACTTCGTCCAGCCTGGAAAAGAACGGGTATAGGAAATCATAGAGCTCTTCTCCTGCCGGGGTCAGCGCAAAGGGCCTGCGATTGAACAGCTTTACCCCGAGATCACGCTCGAGGTGTAAGATCTGACCGCTCACGGCCGGTTGCTGGATACCGTAGGGCATCTTCCGTACCGCCGATGTAATACCCTCATATTTGGCAACAAAGTAAAACAGCTCAAGGTGGTGGATATTCATCTGCCCTTGGAGGGGTAACAATTCTCTTCATCAGTTCAATCAATACTTCCAGATGACCCCCTCAAGAGAGCACTCCCGGAACTTGAAAAGAGAAAATCAAAATCTAAGACTCGTCCATGCGCGCCGTCGTCCAACGGGTTTCAGAAGCCACGGTCTCCGTGGAAGGCGAAATAATCGCTTCCATCGGATGTGGTCTGCTTGTTCTCCTCGGCCTCGAGAACGCCGACGCAGAAGGGGACGCCGAATGGCTCGCGGGAAAGATTGCACACATGCGCATCCTCGACGACGGCAAGGGCCGGATGAACCGCTCGCTCATCGATAACGATGGACAGGCCATTGTCGTCAGCCAGTTCACCCTCCACGCCAGCACCAGGAAAGGCAACCGCCCTTCCTTCCTGCGCGCCGCCGGACCCGACCGGGCTAATCCTCTCTATGAGCATTTCTGTACCCTCCTCGATGCCCATCTGGGCCGGACCGTCGGCCGGGGGCGTTTCGGCGCCATGATGAAAGTTGCTCTCGTCAATGATGGCCCTGTCACTATTGTGATCGACAGCAGGAACCGCGAGTAAGCCAGACCGCCTGGAGTCCAACTGCTCCTAATCCTTCAAACGGGTCTTTGTCCCGCATAGCATACAACGAAAATTCGCCCGGAACATGGCACTGCGTGCAGCCGCAAACGTGTATCCGAAGATAGAACGGGAAGCCCTCTCGTGCTTGTGGCAGTTCTTGGGCACGAAAAGCCTCTGCCCACACAGTCTGCAGCGCGCCTTCGAACCTTGTGTGACGTAAATAAAAAGGGATCCAGGAATTGCGAGGATCAGTAGCAGGATGGACGGGTGGAAGCGGATCTCGAGGAAAACCGCCATGACTCCGGCTGTCACCAATCCTACTGCTGCAAGAATCGAGCAAAGGAATGATACTACCGTCACGGTGGCGGACCATCGGACCAGCCCGGCCTCCGGGTGGGACATGCCCCTGTTGCGCCGCTCTCCCTTGACCGAGACTGCCGGGCTCCCTTCCATTGCCCTGAATTCCAACGGGGCAACTGGTTCTTCCCTCCGGTCCTGCCCGGGAGCGCTGGCTCCCCTCACCCCCGGGTCTCCCTTCCCGGGAAGTCCAGGAGCATTGTCGTCTCGTGTTTCTTGTTCCCCTTGCCTGGACTCTGAATCAGCCTCCCAGTCGTTACCCGGGGGCGGGGCATCCTGCTGAGGGGCGACCGCCGGGGGCGCGCTGCATTTATCCTCCACTCGCGCCGGAGGAGGATCCCCCACTACCTCGGCAATCGGGATGGAGTCCAAAGGGATGCCGGCTGCTTCCAAGCCCTTGAGGGAAACTTCCGTGGCGTGGCGAACCGGACCTTCCACCCTCCCGCTTAGAAATTCCCGGGCCGTCTGCTGCCATGCCACCACCAATTCTACAGGCGGCAGGCGCAGACCCTGGGTTCCCGGTTCACAAGCCTTTTCCAGCCGCGCAATGATTTCCCCCGCCTCCAGCGTCAAGATCAGATCCACGGAATCCACCCCGGCTTTCCTGAGAAGCACCAGCATGGAATCCGGAATACCCTTCAAATGAGCAATATCACCCATCGTAAGAAGACTTTCTCCCTGTTCGAAAACAAATCAAGGCCTAGGAAAGCGCCAGAAGCAGTTCCTCCAGCTGCCCAAGCTTATCCTCCCATTCCACAAGTCGCTCCCGCTCCTTCTGAACTACCTCCGGCTTTGCGTTTTCCACAAACTTGGGGTTTTTCAGCATCCCTCCGCAACGCGCGATTTCCTTGAGAACCTTCTCCTTTTCACCCTCGATACGCCTTCGTTCGGCCTCCACGTCAACCAGCCCTTCGAGGGGAAGATAGACCTCACCAATGTCCGTGACCGCCACCGGCGTCCCTTTCGGAGCCTCGTAGTCCGGTTTGAATTCAATTGCCTTTGCGCCACACAATAAAGCAATGGTCGCTCCTTCGGCCTCTACCCACTCACCCGCCGGCTTTACAACGAGACAGACCTCGCGGTTGGCCGCCAGGTTATACTCGGCCTTCAGGTTACGCACTCGCGAAACTGAATCGTAGACCGCCGCCACCTGCTCGCTGGCTTCAGCGCGACATGCCTCCGAGATTCCGCACCTTTCCAGGGCTGACTCGTCTGGCAGCCCGCGTTGCATGAGAAGCTCACCCTCCGTTCCACACGCCAACTTCTCCCAGAGCTCCTCCGTCAGGTGAGGCATGTAGGGGTGCATCAACTGCAGGTAGCGCTCAAACACCAGATCCATGACCTGCAGGGTGGAGGCCTTGCGTCCCGCCTCCGCGTCTTCCCGGAAGTCCCCCTTTACTGCCTCCAGATACCAGTCACAAAATTCTGACCAGAAGAACTGGTAAAGTTGCTGCGCCGCATCGTTGAAGGAATAGCTTTTCAACGCCCTGACCATGCCCTCTTCAAGGGATGTGAGTTTACCCAGGATATCGATGGCGAAAATATTAGGCTCCGCAGCTTCCCCTTCCACCCTACCCTGCATCTGTCGGTAGCGGCAGGCGTTCCAAAGCTTGTTCGCAAAATTACGACCCTCCTCAATCTGTTTTTCATCGAACTTGACGTCCAATCCGGTGGGCGCAATTCGCATCAATCCATAGCGCAGAGCATCCGCCCCGTATTGCGCGATCAGATCAAGGGGGTCGGGGGAGTTCCCTAGCGATTTGGACATCTTGCGGCCCCGGATGTCACGCACGATGCTGTGGAAGTAGACATTGCGGAATGGGATTTCGTCCCGGAAGTGCAGTCCGGCCATGATCATTCTGGCAACCCAGAAGAAGATTATGTCGGGGCCGGTCGAAAGATCCGTGGTGGGGTAGAATTTCTTCTCAGTCGCTTCGTCCATGGTTGCAAAAGGCCACAACCAGGAACTGAACCACGTATCCATCACGTCCTCATCCTGAACCCACTTTTCCGGATCCGCAGGACCATCGATCCCCACATGAAGATCGCCGCTTTCCAGATGGGAGACATCGAGACTCTCCGCTTCCTTCAGCTCGCCAACCTTGTCCTTCCGATACCAGACCGGGACCCGATGCCCCCACCAGAGCTGACGGCTGATGCACCAGTCCTGAATATTCTCCAGCCAGTGCAGGTAAGTCTTCTTCCAGCGTTCAGGCCGGAAACGAATTTCACCTTCCGCCACGACCTGTGTGGCACGATCGACCTGCGGATAACGCAGGAACCACTGCATCGAAATACGAGGTTCGATCGGAACCCCTGCGCGCTCAGAGAAACCAACCTTGTTTTCATATTCCTCCACCTTTTCCAGAAGACCCATTCCCTCAAGCTTGGCTGCCGCAAGATCGCGAACTTCAAAGCGATCCTTCCCGTGCAGATCCGGACAAGCCGGACAGTTCACCGTGCCGTCAGGATTGAGCACATCCACAATCTCAAGGTTGTGCCGTGTCCCGATTTCGAAGTCAGCCTTGTCGTGTGCAGGCGTAACCTTCAGGACCCCCGTGCCAAACTCAATGTCGATATGCTCATCCGCTACGATGGGGATATTCGCCTCCGGGAACGGTCTCCGGGCGTGTTTGCCCACGAGGTGGCCATAACGCGGATCCCGCGGGTTCACTGCAACGCCCGTATCTCCCATCAGGGTTTCGGGGCGAGTGGTGGCGATCTGCAGAAAGCTCCCCGGTTCTTCCACCAGCTCGTAGCGCATGTAATAGAGCTTGGAATGCTGTGGGACCATCTCGACCTCCTCGTCCGAGAGAGCCGTAAGCGAAACCGGGCACCAGTTGACCATACGCTTTCCCCGGTAGATGCACCCCTGTTCGAAGAGGCGGACAAACACTTTTTGAACCTCGCGGGAATACCCCTCATCCATCGTGAACCTTTCCCGGTTCCAGTCGCAGGAACAGCCCAGGCGTTTCAGCTGCTCAATGATAATCCCCCCATGGTGCTCTTTCCAGTCCCATACCATCTCGAGGAATTTCTCACGCCCCACGTCATGCTTGTTCCTTCCTTCTTCACGTAGCTTTTGCTCAACTTTGGTCTGCGTCGCAATTCCTGCGTGATCCGTCCCAGGCAACCAGAGCACCTCCTTCCCTTCCTGACGGGCACGGCGACACAGGATGTCCTGCAAGGTGTTGTTCAGCACGTGGCCCATATGCAGAATGCCGGTTACATTCGGAGGGGGAATTACGATCGAATAGGCCGGCTTCCTCGACGATTCATCTCCGCGGAAGCAACCCGCCTCGATCCACCGCCGGTAC
>MDTG01135819.1_pt1 | contig 16601 bp, 14 predicted proteins | sample 811421 | NCBI WGS metagenome assembly MDTG01 (sample SAMN05326645, study PRJNA326480) | marine metagenome | isolation source: seawater | place: Pacific Ocean: South East | collected 2011
AAAGACAATCTAGTCTATAACCAAAACCGACAAAAAGACTCGATAAAGTTTTTTGAAATTTCAGATATTTATACTAAAAAAGGATCTGAAAGAAAGCTTGGCATAATTGTAAGCGGTAGAGGGAATAAAAATTTCAAAGAATTTAATACACAGCTCGACTACGCTTATTTAAAAGGAACAATTAATACATTATTTCGTGAAATTCTTAATCAAGAACTTTCATTTAAGCTTGAATCCTCTAAAAATTATGATTTTGTGGAACATATTTATTGCGATGCTAATCATATTGGTAGAATAGGAAAACTTTCAAGAGATTTTCTGAATTCTAAAAACAAAACAGCTGTGTTTAGTTTAGAAATAAGCCAAATTGATCTATCAATTCCAAAAATTACATACACGAAATCATCTGAATTCCCAGCATCTTACAGAGATCTTTCTTTCAGTTTAGAGGATATATCTTGTATGGAGGAGTTGAATGCAATTATAAAAAAATTCCTAAATTCAACTGAAATAATGACTGAAGCATTTGTTTTCGATTATTTTGAAAATAAGAAAATGGGCTTACTCAAAACAGGCTACAGATTTAAGTTTCAGTCCTTGCAGAAAAGCCTAACAGATGATGAAGTTGATTCTGTTATGAATGTTCTAATTAAAGCCTCTATGTCGTTAAATGGCATAAAAATTGAGGGCTTGTAATGTCTTATATTTTTACGTCTGAATCAGTTTCAGAAGGTCATCCTGACAAAATATGCGATCAAATTTCTGACGCAATCTTAGATGAATGTCTAAAATCAGACCAAAATTCAAGAGTGGCTTGCGAGACTCTTATAAAAAATAACACAGTTATTGTTGCTGGCGAAATCACTTCAAATACAAATATAAACTATGAAGCCATAGCAAGAAAAGTTGTCCAAGATATAGGGTATATTGAAGACGAGCTTGGCTTTACAAGCAGTAGTTTTGAATTTCAAAATCTTATATCTGAACAAAGCAAAGATATTGATGCAGGAATTTCTGGGGATGATATTTTAGGCTCCGGCGATCAGGGATTAATGTTTGGCTATGCATGCAAAGAGACTTCAGAGCTGATGCCATTACCTATTTCCCTAGCTCATAAATTGACGATTAAGCATGCAGAAGTTCGAAAAACAAAAGGACTGGGACTGAGGCCAGATGCTAAATCACAAGTTTCTGTAGAATATGATTCTAACTATCAAGCAAAACGTATCGATTCTATAGTTTTTTCAACACAACACTGTGAAGATCTTAGTCTTAAAGATTTAAGAGAAATTGTGAAATCAGAAATTATTGATGCATGCCTACCGGAGAAATTTCTAGATAGTGGAACAAAATACTTAATTAATCCTGCTGGTCGATTTGTAATCGGCGGTCCAGTTGGTGATTGTGGCTTAACCGGAAGAAAAATTATTGTGGATACCTATGGAGGTATGGCTAGGCACGGCGGTGGAGGCTTTTCAGGCAAAGACCCATCAAAAGTTGATCGCTCAGCTGCTTACGGTCTCAGGCAGGTAGCAAAATCATTAGTTAAAAACGATTTATGTGATTATTGTGAGGTGCAAGCATCTTATGCAATTGGAGTTTCTGAGCCAATATCAATCTATATCAATACATTTGAATCTGAAAAAATAAAATTAAGTAAAATACAAAAAATTGTTAAGGATAATTTTGATTTGTCTCCATCAGGCTTAATTAATTCACTTAATTTATTAATGCCTATTTATTCAAAGACCGCTTCTTACGGTCATTTTGGTAGAGAAGATCAAGGTTTCACATGGGAAATACCAGTAAGTTTACAAAATACTGCTAAAATTAACACATGAAAATCTCAGTTGTCAGTGGAGGCTTTGATCCTATACATTCTGGCCACATAAGCTATATAAATGCTGCAAAAAAATATGGCGACTACCTTATTATTGCTCTTAACAGCGATGAGTGGCTCAGACAAAAGAAAGGTAAAGAGTTTATGCCATTTGAGGAGAGAAAATCTATCCTTGAAAATATAAAAAATGTCGATGAAGTATTAGCTTTTGAGGATGATAAATTAGGTAGCTGCATGAATGCTCTTGAGAAGATCAAAGCTAAATTTCCAGATGATGAAATCATTTTTTGTAATGGCGGAGATCGTGAAAAAGAGAATATTCCTGAAATGGCTGTTAATGGTATAACTTTTGAGTTCAGCGTTGGTGGCGATGATAAAAAAAATTCAAGTAGCTGGATTTTAAAAAATTGGAAATACGATAAAGAGAGAAGGGTTTGGGGCGAGTTTTTTAATTTATTTGAAGATGATCAAGTCAAAGTTAAAGAGCTCATTGTTGAACCAAAAAAAGGAATGAGTCTCCAAAAACATCACAAAAGAAGTGAAATATGGTTGGTATCTCATGGAAAATGTATAGTTAATTTTTCAAAAATATCTCCTGATAAAACTAAAGAAATAAATTTGGATAAACATAACAGCCTTCATGTAGAATTAGGTGATTGGCATCAAATTACGAATCCTTTCAATGAGCCGTGCAAAATCATTGAAATACAATATGGCAAAGAAACTATTGAAGAAGACATTGAAAGACATAGTTACTATAAAAATGATGAGTAATTTTAAAGATTATAAAGTTAAGGATATCTCTCTTGCTGAATTTGGAAGGCAAGAAATTTTACTTGCACAAGACGAAATGCCTGCGTTGATGCAGCTAAGGGAAAATTATCGAGAAGAGCAGCCACTTGCTGGAGCAAAAATTATGGGCTGTATTCATATGACAATACAGACTGCAGTTTTAATAGAAACATTAATTGATTTAGGGGCTGAGGTAAGGTGGTCATCTTGTAATATTTTCTCAACCCAAGATCATGCTGCAGCAGCTATTGCAGCAGCAGGTATACCTGTATTTGCTTGGAAAGGAGAGACAGAAGAGGAGTATGAGTGGTGTCTTGATCAGACTATAAATAAAAATGGTAAGCCATGGGAAGCAAATATGATCCTAGACGATGGTGGTGATTTAACTATTAAAGTTCATAAAGAATATCCAAATATGCTCGAGCACATTCATGGTATATCTGAAGAAACTACTACAGGTGTCAAAAGGCTTAAAGAAATGCTCGAAAAAGGTGAATTAAGAGTACCTGCAATAAATGTAAATGATTCAATCACTAAATCTAAAAATGATAATAAATATGGATGTCGACATGGTCTAGACGATGCAATTAAACGAGGAACAGATATGCTTCTTTCTGGCAAGAAAGCACTTGTTATTGGCTATGGTGATGTAGGTAAGGGTTCAGCTGAGTCTCTCATGCAACAAAAAATGATAGTTGACGTAACAGAAGTTGATCCTATATGTGCGATGCAAGCTTGTTTTGATGGATACTCAGTAGTTTCTGCCTATAAAGATGGAGTTGTTGATAACACTGGCAAAAATATTGATAAAAATTTGCTAAAAAAGTACGACCTTGTTGTAACCACAACTGGAAATATTAATGTTCTTGATAGATTCATGCTTAATGCACTGAGCTCAGGTTGTGTGATTTGTAACATTGGACACTTCGATAATGAGATAGATGTTGAATATCTAAAAAAGTTTGAATGGTTCGAAATAAAAACAGGAGTTCATAAGGTCATAAGAGAGGATGGAGATTATCTTATATTATTGGGTGAAGGTCGCCTGGTAAATTTGGCACTAGCAACTGGCCATCCAAGCAGGGTAATGGATGGATCATTTTGCAATCAAGTTTTGGCACAAATAATGTTATTCAAAGAAGGTTTTGCAAACAATGATTCAAGCAAGAAAAATATATATGTAAAAGTTCTGCCCAAAAAGCTAGATGAGGAGGTTGCTTCATTAATGGTTAAAGGTTTTGGTGGAACTATTACTAGGCTAACTGAGGAGCAACAAAACTATATTTCAGTACAAAATGATGGACCTTTTAAAAGCGATAATTATTCATACTGATTCAAGTGTTACAATTTAATTCATGAAGAAAGCATTAATTACTGGTATAACTGGGCAAGATGGTTCATATCTTGCTGAGTTATTGCTTAAAAAAAATTATGAGGTTCATGGCATAGTTAGAAGATCATCAAGTTTCAATACTTCAAGAATTGAACACATTTTTAATGATATAAATTTACATTATGGAGATTTAGTTGACAGCCAAAACCTTTGTTTTCTTTTAAATAAAATTCAACCAGATGAAGTTTATAATCTTGGTGCTCAAAGTCACGTAAAAGTTTCTTTTGAGCTGCCAGACTATACAGCTCAGGTTGATGCTTTGGGAACATTGAGATTGCTTGAATCTATAAGATCATCTGAACTTGAAAAAAAAGTAAAATTCTATCAAGCCTCAACCTCAGAGTTGTTTGGCTTAGTTCAAGAAACCCCACAGACAGAAAATACTCCATTTTATCCTAGATCGCCTTATGGAGTTGCAAAACTTTATGGATTCTGGATAGTGAAGAATTACCGTGAAGCTTACGGAATGCATGCAAGTTCAGGGATTCTTTTTAATCATGAATCACCAAGAAGAGGTGGTACTTTTGTGACAAAAAAAATTACATCTGGTTTGTCTAAAATTAAAAAGGGAGAATTGAGTTGTCTAGAGTTAGGAAATCTTAATGCGAAAAGAGATTGGGGTCATGCAAAAGACTTTGTAGAAGCTATGTGGCTTATGCTTCAACAAGACAAACCTGATGATTATGTTATTTCGACGTTTAAACAATATTCAGTAAAAGAATTTGTTGAATTATCAGCTAAATACTATGGAATAGAGGTAATTTGGAAAGGCAAAGGTATTAACGAAGTGGGGATAAACAAGGAAAACGGAAAAACAATTATTAAAGTTAATCCAAAATACTTTAGGCCAACTGAAGTTGAATCTCTTTTAGGAGATTATAAAAAAGCAAAAACTATATTAGGTTGGAAACCAAAGATTTCATTTGAAGAACTTGTTAAAGACATGTGTGAAAATGAATCTTAACTCAAAAATATTTGTTGCCGGTTCATCTGGCATGGTTGGATCAGCAATAACAAGGAGATTAAAACAAGATGGTTACCATAACATTATTTCAATCACCTCATCAGAGCTTGATTTAAGAAATCAAAGCAAAGTATTTAATTTTTTTGTGTCTTCTAAGGTAGATTATGTTTTCTTAGCAGCAGCAAAAGTAGGAGGTATTCTTGAAAATTTAACAAACAAAGCAGAGTTCATTTATGACAATCTAACAATTCAGTCAAATGTTATAAATGCTTCATACCAAAATGGAGTAAAAAAATTACTGTTCTTAGGATCTTCATGCATTTATCCAAAAGAAACAAAAATACCAATTTCAGAGGACCAGCTTTTATCGGGTAAGTTAGAAGATACAAATGATGCATATGCAATTTCAAAAATAGCTGGAATTAAACTCTGTCAGTCATACAGAGAACAATATGGATTTAATGCAATTTCATTAATGCCAACTAATTTATATGGTGAAAATGACAATTTTGATCTTAAAAGCTCCCATGTAATTCCAGCATTAATTAGAAAATTTGTTGAGGCAAAACAAAATGGGCAAAAAGAGGTTGTTTGTTGGGGTTCAGGAAAACCTTTAAGAGAATTTTTGCATGTTGATGACTTAGCCTCAGCATGTGTTTTTTTAATGAAAAACTATGAAAGTAAGGATCACATAAATGTTGGCACTGGCAAAGATATAACTATTGAAGACTTAGCAAAAATGATTGCAAGTATCATAGAATTTAAGGGTGAGATTGTTTGGGATGATTCTAAGCCTGATGGAACTTTTCGAAAGTTGTTAGATATTTCAAAACTTAAGAAATTAGGCTGGAATCCTAGAATTAACATTAATGAGGGTTTAAAAAAAACGATAGATTGGTACAAAGAAAAAAACTATCATTAATGCAAACATAGGCTGAGTGGCAGAGTGGTTATGCAGCGGACTGCAACTCCGTTAACATCGGTTCGATTCCGTTCTCAGCCTCCAGATTATGAAAATTTTAGTATCAGGCTCATCAGGCTTTATCGGCTTTCATTTAATCAAAGAGCTATTAAACGCTGGTCATGAGGTTGTAGGATTTGATAACCATAATGATTATTACAGCCCTGATTTGAAATTAAAAAGATTAACTCTTCTTAGTTCAAAAAAATTTACCTTCTACGAGTTAGATTTAAATAATATTCTTGTAAGTGATCAAGATTTTGACTTAGCTATAAATTTGGCTGCTCAAGCTGGAGTAAGAGTGCCTGCAGAAAAGGACTATCTTTATGAAACCACAAATATAGAAGGTTTCAATTCGTTCTGTAGTTTCTGCACAAAGAGAAATATCAAAAAAATTATATATGCCTCAAGTAGTTCTGTATATTCCGATATAAATGAGGGCAAATATGATGAAGTAAATACTCCCTTAAAACCTAAGTCTAATTATGGCAAATCAAAACTTGCAAATGAACTTCATGCATCAGAACTTACCAAATTAAATGATTTATCAATGGTTGGCCTTAGATTTTTTTCAGTTTATGGTCCATTTGGAAGGCCAGACATGGCGTATTATGCTTTTGCACAAGCAATAAAAAATAAGTGCACTGTTATATTAAATAATGAAGGTAATATGTACAGAGACATGACTTATATAGATGACGTCATAAACGGTATACTTGGAGCGATTGATTATATTCAAAATCCAAAAAATATAAACAAGAATGAAATATTTAATTTAGGTAATGATGCACCCATTAAAACAAGTGATCTAATGCAAAAACTTGAAAATCTTATTGGAACAAAAGCCATGGTTCAAAATCGCAAAACGAAAAAAGAAAACTTTAAAACACATGCAGATATTACAAAGGCAAAAAATTTATTAGGATATAATCCAAAGGTTTCTTTTGATACAGGTGTTAAGAAATTTTTGGATTGGTATATGCATTATGAGGATAGGTAAAAAACTTAAGTTAGGAATTGTTGGACATGGCTTTGTAGGCAAAGCTACTGATTGGGGTTTCAACAAACATATAAGTAAATTTATTGTAGACCCTTTGCTTAAAAATAGTGTAAAGGATTTAGAGGGTTTTAAGCCAGAGATAGTTTTCATATGTGTACCAACACCAATGAATGACGATGGTAGTCTAGATTCATCAATTATTGAAAAAGTTGTTGAAGAGCTTGTTTTGTATTGTCCAAATGCTATTAAAGTTGTAAAAAGTACTGTCTTGCCAAACTTGCTAGATGAATTACATAAATTAGATTCAAGATTAATCTATAATCCAGAATTCCTTAGAGAAAAACATGCAAACTTAGATTTTGAAAACTCTGATATGATTATATTTGGCGGAGATAGAAATATTTCTGAGAAAGTTTCAAAAGCATACTTACGCCACTCAAGATGTAAAACAAAAGAACATATATTTACTGATCTTAAGACCGCATCATTAATCAAATACTCTATCAACACATTTTTAGCTTCAAAAGTTATATTTTTCAATGAACTTTTTTCTGTTTATGAAAGACTTGAAGTAGGAGATAGTTGGCAGAGTATCACTAATATTATATCGAGAGATCAAAGAATCGGTGAAAGTCACATGAGTGTCCCGGGCCATGATGGTAGGAAAGGCTTTGGCGGAGCATGTTTCCCAAAAGATAGTCTTGCACTGGCAAAGTATGCAAACAGCTTAAACATTGAAACAGATTTACTGAAAACTGTTATCAGAACAAACAACAAAATACGTAGCAAATATGATCAAATTGAATCTAGGGAGGCGGAGCAGAATGTTACATTTGATGATAAAATTTAATGTTGTTGCCCAGGTGGTGAAATTGGTAGACACAAGGGACTTAAAATCCCTCGAAGGAAACTTCGTGCCGGTTCAAGTCCGGCCCTGGGCACCATTAATGTATTATGGAAAACGAAGAATATACAAACTTTGAAAGTTTGGTAAATGAAATTTACCAAAAAAAATTTTTAACCGTTATTTTGTCAATGACGTTTGCAATATTGTTTTTGGGATCTTCTTTCTTATTAACTAAATACTATAAGAGTGAAGCAATAATGCAAATTGCTGATTCAGACAATTTAAGATCAAATACTTTTTCAGCATATTCTGGGATTGCAGACTTAGCCGGCATAAATGTTGACAATGATAATGTTTCAAGAACTGACTTTGCTATAGAAACAATCACTTCAAGGAAATTCCTTACAAATTTTATTAATGAAAAAAGATTAATTGAATTATTTGCAATGGAAGATTGGGATGAGAATACAAATGTGCCCTTAATTAACGCAAATATATATGATGAAGAAAATAATACTTGGAAAAGAAGCAAGTTTTTTAATAAAACTTCTAAACCAACAAAACTAGAAGCTTATAAGAAAGTAATGAATAATTTTGAAATTTTCCAAGACAGGGATACTGGATTTATTAAAGTTTCGTATACTCATATTTCACCGTCGATAGCAAAAAATTTTTTAGACGATTTAATATTATCTGTAAATCAAGAAATAAAAGATAAAGAAGTCTTAGATGCAACAAAAAAAGTCCAATATCTCAATAAAGAAATTGCAACTACTGAAGTATCAGAAATTAGAAATATACTTTCAGATTTGATCAAAAAAGAGCTATCTGTTATTGCATTGTCTAAAACGACAGATGAATATTTACTAAAAATTATTGATCCACCTTTTTTGCCTGAGGAACATGCTTTCCCAAAAAGATTAATATTCTTTATTTCAGGACTTCTTTTTGGCTTAAGCTTAATGATCATAATTGCTCTTACCAACATTATTAAGAAGGTTAAGTAGTGAAAAAAACCTGTTATCTGATAGGTGGCTTAGGTAACAATTTATTTCAAATAAATCATGATAATGAAGCTTATTATTCTCATTTTTTCTTGCTAAGACCCATCAGAAAAATCTTAAATTGGACGCAACATGAAAACATTCTAAATCCTAATAAAATCAACATATTTAGAGAAATAATCAGTTTGTTTATCTTGGCCTTAGATATAATCCTTACTAAAATCTTGAAAATATCCCTATTTACTGAATTTGATTTAAGAAATATTAAACATAAACCGAAAATTACTACCTTAGTAATTATTGGATATTTTCAGTCTATGAATATAAAGTGTGTTTCTTCAATTTTTAACCTTTTGCCACTGAAAATTAAAGATAATCAGTCAACTCTTATTCATGTTCGTGGAGGGGACTCGCTAAAAGATGAATTAAATTATGGGCAGTTATCAGAAAGTTACTATTCAGAACTACTGAATGAACAGTTCTTTGTTATTACTGATGATGAACTTTATGCAGAGAAAATTTTTTGCAAACATGAACAAAAAGAAATTCGCACATTTAATCTAACTGAATCAATAAATTCAGCTATAAATGCAAAGGTATTTTGGAGTGGAAGATCTACTCTTTCATTCTGGATAGTAAAAATTAGAGAATCTATAGGAAAAAAATCAGTTGTGCAAAAACCATTTTTTCAATCAAGAGATTTTGAATTTACCTCACTAACAAAAAGAAAATGTTTGAAATCTTAATAAATCAAAACCTTCTTCTTTTATTAGTCGTTTTTGGACTCGCCTTGGCTATTATCCCCGATTACTACCAGCTTATATTTAAAAAAATTGGTTTCCAGGCAGGGAAACTTGCTACTGGATACAACAATGCGATGAAAGTAATGGTGCTAAATAGATTTGGTGCTGTTCTTTATTTTTTGTGTATTAGTTTTATGGTTGATACAAAAACTTCTTTAAGTTTTCTGTTTCAGGCTTACATGCTGAGTTTCTTTGTAATAACTATTTTTGCAATTTACATTTTTAAAAAACATTCTAATAACTACAAAGTAAACTCACTAATCTACGCAGCTTTTATATCGGATCTTTTTAATAAATTAGGTTTATCAATTCCCTTTATTTTAGGGATTTTGTTGCCTGAATATAGGTTAACACTTGCTCAGACTGGATTTTTATTTAACACAATATATCTAATTATAAATGTTTTCATTATAGAAAATGATGTCAGCAAAAATTTTGATACTAAAGGAGCAGATTTTAAGCCATCCTTTAATTCAATCATTATTGGAAGAGCCTTATCCTGTATGGTGGTAACATTAGTTTTCACTTGTCTATTTTATTTTTTTGAATGATTGGGATAAAACAAAACGACTATGGTCTAGAATTTGCTATTCTGTTTTTGATTGCTTTTTCAGGGAACGCGATATTTTTTGGATTAGATTTATTTTTTCTAAGTTTAATTCCCTTGGTAATATTAATAGCTAATAAAAATAAATATCCAATACCAATTAAGTTGATATTTTTGTCATTATTAATATCTCTGTTGTGCGCAATTTTAATTGTTTATTCTTATCAGTTGAACGTGACATACACCACATATTATACATGGCCGCTAAAAGTTTTCGCTTTATCAATATTCTTGCCTTTTTTTATAAACTCAAATGTTTATAACAAATCAGCATTAGAAATCATTATATATTCTTTGATTTTTTTTGTTCTAACAGTATTGATCTTTGGTAGTTACGTTGATGGTAGGTATACATTTCTTTTTGGACCAAATATGTTGTATCGGATCGTAAATATTTTTTTATTTTTAGGAATTCTTGTTTCTTTTTCCACCAAGAAGAAATTATTAACAATTTTTTTGTCTGCTCTGTGTTTATATTTGATCGTAATTATTGGCAGTAGAGGGGGATTAGTTTTGTTTACTGTATTCCTATTACTTATGCTCTTTAAATATAAAAAGTATTTCATAATACTATTCTCCTCAATTGTAATTGTTTGTTTAATTTACTTTTTAAATGAAGAATTTAGAATTCTCAACTTTATAAATTTGATCGAAAATGCAAGATTCTTGTCATGGCAGGCAATACTCGATGATGGATTAGAGGTTAAGTTTAGGGATTATCAATCTTTTGAAAAATACACTATTTATGGGTTTCCGTACCCTCATAATATTTTCTTAGAATTAATTTATTTTTTTGGCTATGTAGGCTTAATGCTTTGTTTAATAATTTCCGTAAGTTTTATTGGGAGCTGTTATTTCTTTGTAAAACTGAAAGAAGTCTCTTCGCTGCTTGTTTGCTCAATTTTTTATATTGGAATTTTTATTGGTTCTTTATTTTCTGGAGATATTACAGATAATTATTACCTGATTGGAGTCAGTCCAATTTTGATTTATTATTTTTTATTCAATAGGGAGAACTATGTTGTTAAATAAAGTCACAGTAGTGATACCTTTCTATAACGCGAATGAATATTTACAAGAAACTATTAATTCAATTATTGAAAATAAGGAGCATATACATGAAATAATTATAGTTCTTGATAAGGGCTCAGAAAGTGCAGATTCGCTAGAATCAAAAATTCCTATAAAAGTTCTGAAGAATCGATACAAAAAAGGAGGAGCTGGATCGGCAAGAGCATATGGTTATAACAATTCTAAAACAAGATATGTATGTTTTTTAGATGCCGATGATATATGGTTAAAAGGTAAAATTGAAAAACAAATTGGCTTTATGAAAGAGAAGCAATACTGCTTCTCTTTTCATAGTTTTAAGCATTTTTCTGAAAGTAATGATAACTATAATTGGATATCTCCAAGTGGATTATTCAATGTTGAAAATTTTCTCAAAAAAAAGTTCACTATAGGATGCTTAACAGTGATGATAGATAAAGAGCAAATAAAAGAAATTTCTCCAAATTACTTAAAAATGAGAAATGACGCTTTATTATGGTTTCAGCTTATGAAAATTTCTGAAAAAAATAATTTCACTTGGGGTGGATTCGAATTTAAAGGAGCACTTCATAGACTTCATGGTAAAAGCCTATCTAGTTCAAGATTAATTTCAGCATTCTACTACTACCTCTTTTTAAAAAAATGTGAAGAAAATTTATTTAAAAGATTAATTTACTTTTTTTATTATGCTTATAACTCCATTGGTACAAGATAAGATAACGACTTTTAACATTTAGTTGAGAAGGCTGCTGTTCTCAAAAATTTTAATCGAGAGATTAATTTATTTTCACTTCTGATATTATGGTGAAAAATCACGAAATTTAGCTTATTATTTGATTCTTATGAAATTATTACTGTTGACGTTAATTTTATTGATTTCACAAAATTTATTTGCTCAAAGTTCTTTAGAATTTTTTAATTCTTTACCTGATGAGGTTAAGGAACAAATTCTAGCAGATGAAGAAAATGATTTTAATCCGGTTGAAATACAAGATAGCCTTTATTCAGAAACAGAAAATGATAATAATGAAGAAGAACAACCCAAAGAGAAACTTGAAGCTTTTTTTGGTTATAGTTTCTTTAATAAATCTTCAATTACTAATACACCAATACTGGACCTACCATTACAATCAGACTACATCATAGGTTTTAATGATGAACTGGAGATTTTACTTTCAGGTAATGTCAACAAACTGATTAAACTCAGAGTTGACCTCTCAGGCAATATTCTCATACCAGAGATAGGGAGCATCTCTGTCTTAAACTTAAATCTTTCCGAAGCAAATGCCAAAATTGGTAACTTGGTAGATGAAACTTATATTAGCACCAAGTCAAACTTAAGTATTACTAAACCTTCTTTAAAGAAAATATCAGTAATAGGTTCTGTCAAAAATCCAGGCACTTACCTAGTAAACCCCTTCGTATCTCTTTCTGAAGCAATAAAATATGCAGATGGTCTCGCTGAAAATGCAAGTATTAGAAATATTAGAGTTTTAAAACAAGATGGTTCTTCTAAGTCTTTTGATTTATATAATTTTTTAATTTTTGGAGATAGAAGCACTGATACAAGCTTACAAAATGGTGATACTGTTCTTATAGATGCAACTTCAAATTTTGTTGATATTGAAGGTGAAATCTTACGTCCACATACATATGAATACTTACCGACAGATTCAGTGAATGATCTTTTAGCCTTTTCACAAGGGTTAAAAAATTCAGCTAATTCAGACAGTATTTTCATTAATACACTTGTTGATAACGTGATAGAGACCTTTAGAGTAACGAAAGATGAATTAATTTCTGATAAAAAAATAGAATCACTAAATGTAGGATCAATCGTATCAGTTGCTAAAAAAAATGTTTTCGTTAGAGGTGATTCGGTAAGCAATGGTTATTTTAATTATAACGAAGGTGACTCATTAGAAGGGTTTCTGAATAATTTAAGTTTTTCAAATAAAATATACCCTTTTTATTTCCTTCTATCGCAAGATCTTGGAAAAGGATTACAAACTGAGTATTACAATCTATCTCTTGCAGATCCAGTTTCATATAAAGATATTAAACTTGCTCAAAATGTTAATATTGAGTTTTTCTCAAAAGACCAAATTTTTCAATTAAATGAACTAAATGACCAAGCAAATATTATTGAAGAAAATTTTTCCAAAAATCTATCACAGAATCCATTCATCGAAGATTTAGATTTGAGATCAGAGTTAAATATTAGTAATGAGGAATATTCTGAGTGGGAGAGACTAAAAAATGTACTACCAGCTGATAGGATTTCAATTGTGTCAGTCGGAGAAATTAGTTTATCTTTGCCGCTTGCAGGAAGAATAACCCCACAAAGTATTTATGAATATTTAGGTCTAAATATTGATGTTGATATTTCTATGGTTTCAGTTTCAACAAGAGAAAAAATTGAACTTGAAGCCTACACTAAACCATTCAATTCCTATAATGTGCTGTCACTTACATTTCCACCGAAACAAAATCAAACTTTGAAAGTAAAAATATCCGGAAGTATTACTTCGCCTGGGACGTATATAGTGCCCCTTAAAACTTCACTTGATGATTTGTATGATATAGCGGGTGGTTTTGTTGACGGTGCATCTTTCAAAGGTATTGTGTTGGCAAGGGAAACAATAAAAGAATTAGAACGAAAAGCATTAAAAGGAGCAAAAAGGGTAATAATGGACTCAATTGCAACACAACAAAGCAGTGCTATAGCACTTGGTAATGATGCAAATTTTGATATGTCCTTGTTTACGAATCTGGTTGATGAGTCAAATGTAACAGGTAGAGTAACAGGAGACTTTAGGCCTGATTCAATATCAGCATCACAAACCATTTTGCAAAATGGCGATGAAATATTTATACCTTCAGCTATTACAACTATTACAGTTACAGGAGAGGTTTTAAACCCAATAACTACCGGATTTGAAGATAATTCAACCTATGAAGATTATATTGAGGCTGCTGGAGGGTTTACTTCTTTTGCAGATAGAGGTTCAATTTATGTGATAAAGTCCAATGGAACTTCTATAAGATACTCGAAAGGTTTTTTTGAGAGAAATCAATACCCAGAGCCAGGTGACACAATTGTAATACCGAGAGATTATAATCAATTAAATGGTCTGCCTTTAGTAAGTGTTGCCACGAAGGTTATTTCAGATATTGCTTTTGCAGCAGCTTCATTAAACTCTCTATCGAACTAGTGTGATAAGAAGTTTAATATCTTTCTTGTTATTATCTTTTAATCTTTTTGCTAGTTCAGTTACTATTAACACCCACGGACAGGCTGGTTACATAAATACTCCATCAGCATACACAATGGCTGAATCATCCCTCTCTTTAAGTCTTTATAGAGGAATACCAGATAGAAAACTAATTGTTACAGGAAGTCCATTCAACTGGCTTGATGCATCAATTTTTTATGCAAGTATCACAGGTAAACCTTATCCAGGTTATGATCAATCATACAAAGACAAAGGTTTTAATTTTAAAATTAATCTTAAAGAGGCGGGCATGTACCCTGCTATTTCCATTGGAGCAAATGATATTGGTGGCACAGGATATTATAGTAGTGAATATATTGTTTTAAGCGAAAAAAAAAAATAAAATTGAGTATTCGGTCGGTCTTGGATGGGGAAGATATAATGATGGAATTACATTCAAAAATCCACTGATAAAAATCAGTGAACGTTTTAGATCAAGAGGTAAGGGCTTTACTGATGAAGGAGGCTCTTTTGAGCTTGACAGATATTTTTCTGGAGAAAAAGTTTCACTTTTTGGTGCTTTTTCTTATACGACAACAGAAAATTCCAAATTTATAATAGAATATGATCCTACTCTTAATATAGACAGCACAGAAACAATTCTACCTGAAACAAATTTTAATATTTCTTTTGATTATTTTTTTGATAATTTTTATTTGAGAACAGCTTATGAAAGAGGTGCTTATGCAACATTTCAAATAGGCAACTATCAAAAATTTAGTAACTATCAAAAAAACAAAAAATATAAGACAATTCAAAATCCAAGAAATTTTACTGATTTAAAAAAAATACTTCAGTTAAATAGCATTGGCCTTAAAGCAATAGATAAAAATGAAGATACTTTAAGTTTAACAGTTCGCCAAAATTCTTACCAAAATCAATTCAAAGCAAATAAATTTATACTGCAGGCTGTTAAGGAAATAGAAAACAATAGTGACACGTTAATTATCAAGCATGATTTTCTTGATATGGAAGTACTTCGGACTTACCATTCTGTAAATGATCTCGAAAATATTAGAAATGAAAAATACTCAGATGAGAACATTGAAAATAAAGTTTATGTTGTAAAAGATAATTATCCAATCATAAATAACAGCATACAGCCAAGAATAAGAACTTTTTTAGCTGCAAGAGAAGGCTTCCTTTACAATGGATTATTTCTAGAAAATGATTTAGAAGTAATCATAAAAGAAAATCTTATTTTTTTGGCTAATTTTAAATATTCATTAGCCGACAATTTTGATGAACTATTTATACCTCCTGTAGACACTTATCCTGCTCAAGTAAGATCAGACAATAAAAAATACTTCAATAATTTCAGTAATGGGATTCCAATTGGTCGAATGGAACTTAATTACTACAAAAGTTGGTCAAGAAAAAATTTCTTAGTTTTATCAGCTGGATTGTATGAAGAAATGTTCGGAGGTTATGGTGCAGAATACCTATATTATCCAGAGGGCTCATTATTTGGGTTTGGTGCTGAGTATTTTTCTCTTGCAAAAAGAGACTATAAAATGAATTTTGATTTTTTGGAGTATAGAAATGACATTTTTAGAGTAAATGCGTTCATTAAAGACCCTAACACGAAAATTATTTTTAAGCTTTCTGTAGGCGAATATCTAGCTGGTGATAATGGATACACTTTTGAAGCAAAAAGGAGGTTTGATAATGGAGTTGAATTCTCAGCTTTTTATTCTAAAACTGATGTGTCAGAGGAACTTTTTGGTGAAGGTTCATTTGATAAAGGAATAAAACTTAAAATACCATTTAATTTATTTAGCCCAAATAAAGAGCTCGGATCTTATCTATGGAGGCCACTTACAAAAGATCCCGCAGCAATGTTAGTTAGATCCAACAGAATAGAGGATTTGATTGAGCGTTATAGAGTTAACTAACTACTAGGTTTAACTTCTAAGTTCCAGTTCCAGTTCCAGTTCCAGTTCCAGTGCCAGTTCCAGTTCCAGTTCCTGTACCAGTTCCAGTTCCAGTTCCTGTACCAGGCTCCGGTGTTGGTTCAGGAGTTGGCTCCGGTGTTGGTTCTGGGGTTGGTGCTGGGGATGGATCA
>MDTG01222972.1_pt1 | contig 16600 bp, 16 predicted proteins | sample 811421 | NCBI WGS metagenome assembly MDTG01 (sample SAMN05326645, study PRJNA326480) | marine metagenome | isolation source: seawater | place: Pacific Ocean: South East | collected 2011
AGCTCAGTTGGTAGAGCGATACCTTGCCAAGGTATAGGTCGCCGGTTCGAACCCGGTTTCCCGCTCCATCTGAAATTAACGCCATTACAAAAGGGTGAGAATCAGTTGGTAACTTTTCATTAAAGTTCCATGGCTAGTTTCTCATGATGGTGGTACAAATAATTAGAGAAATACCAAATCCTGAATCTCTACTAAATAAGAAACTACGATGTGTATTATCAATATCAAAGCCAATATTTCTGTCTTGATGGTGACTTGTTTTTTGCCATTCCTATCTTATAGTTATGAAAAGGTTGAGGTTATTGGTATATCACCGAACGGCCCAGTAGTATCAAAAGAAAAAAACGCGCCCTTTTCTGGAACCTATATTAATGAGAGTCGAATAAATAACTCCGAGGAGCACGAATCTACTAAACTGCTTCTATCAGAAGTTCCAGGTATGAGTATAAATGCTGTACAGAATGGCGTTTTTCAGGATGATTTAATCTATAGGGGCTATTCGGCCTCGCCATTAGTGGGAGTCCCACAAGGCTTATCTGTTCTTGTAAATGGATTCAGGATGAATGAGCCTTTGGGTGATGAGTTATTCTGGGAAATAATTCCCCTTGATTCTATGAAGGGAATAGGTTTTATAAGTGGAGGATCTCCTCTTTATGGTTTGAATGCATTGGGTGGGGCGGTTTCATACAAGTTAAAAAATGGTCTTGATTTTACTGATAGTGTGTTAAATGGGCTGACTGGCTCATGGGGGCGAAATAGTATTGGCTTTGAAACAGGCTATACCAATTCATCAGAGGATTTTGGGATTATCATGAACTATAAATTCTATGATGAAAATAGTTGGCGAGAAGCATCTCCATCTGACTATCATTCCTTTTATATTAATACAGCATTTGAATCTCAAAAATTTGATTTTAGCGCAGGCTATATCCACGGAAACTCTGAATTAACGGGAAACGGTGTGGTCCCAGCAGGTTTGTTAGCGTTAGAGAGGGATGCGATCTTTACTGCCCCAGATGTGAAATCTGCAATTTCAAATATGATTTTCTTAGAATCTGATATTTTTTTTAAAAACAACAGTAGAGTAAATCTGGGTGGTTTTTTTCGATTGTCTAATTCGAAATCATTCAACGGTGATAGTTCGGAGTTGAGTCTTTGTAATTTTTCTGGGGGCAGGGAAGTTTTGATTGAAGGTTTGAAACCGAATTTTTTTGATTTAGGGCTTTCTCTAGATGAGGTTTGTGGCCCAGCAAATGTATTTGGCGCTCGAGATTCCGATGAGTTGGAAGCTGCACTAGAAACCAGTGTTGGTCTAGAGTTCGATTTGGATGAGATTGATGACGATGAGATATTTGGAACTGGACTGTTATCAGATCAGGCTATTAATAATCAATCTCATAAGAAGCAGAATACTTATGGAATAAGAATTCATTGGTTCAATAATCTAGAGTTGGGTCCACTAAATACTAAGAATTTGATTGGTGGTGAATGGTATGAAGGTAGAACAAGATTCTCATCCCTTACCGAGCTGGCTGATATTAATCCGATTACAAGAAGTACTGAAGGTTTAGGAGTTGGCACTTTTTTGAGCGAAGAAAGCACGGTAGTTGCCACCACAACAAATAGTTCGAGTATTTTCCTGAATTCTTTGATGGAGACGAAAAATGGATGGACAATTTCAATTGGAGGTCGATATCACTACGCAAATGTTCATATAAGGGACAAGTCAGGTGCGAGGCCTGAGTTAGATGGTTCTCATAAATTTTCGCGATTTAATCCGGAAGTCGGAATCAGTTATTCGCTCAATCCAAATCAATCCATTTACTTTAGATATAGTGAAGCTTCCCGCATACCCACCCCAATAGAATTATCCTGTAATGAAGAAACATTTAGAGTTGCTAGAGAGTTTGCAATAGCTCGAGGTGATGATCCGGATGATATTGATTTTGAGTGTAGATTACCAAACGCTTTTGTGGCTGACCCTCCTTTGGATCAAGTTGTATCAAAAAATAGAGAGGTAGGATACCGTTTTCAGAAAGGTCGGATGCTAGCTGAATTAAACTTTTTCCATAACGATGTTTATGAAGATATTCTTTTTCAGTCAACCGGTCGCGGTACTGGGATATTTGGTAATATAGATAAAACTAGGAGGTTGGGCGGCGAAATTAAATATTCGTTTTTAATTGATTTTTTGAAATTTTCAGGCTCTTACGTTTATTTAGATCCTTCTTTTGAAGATAATTTTTTGGTAGTAAGCCCTAATCATCCTAGTGCGGATTCTGCTGGACGCGTCTCGGTTACCAAAGGTGATACAATGACAGGTATATCAAAGCACCAAATCAAGGCAAACCTTGACCTTTATGAAGCGAGTAAGTTTCCTATCTCTATAAGAAGCCAATATTTCTCCGGTCAATTTTTTAGGGGAGATGAGTCTAATGATTTGGCAAAAACTGATGATTTCATTAATGTTGACCTTTTGATAAAATATAAATTTAACAAGAATGGTTACTCCTATCTGCAGCTTAATAATCTATTTGATTCTAAATACGAGTCGTTTGGATTGATAGGTGAGGATCCTCGCTCTGTGTTAAGTAATTTATCTGGCAACGATTTCCGTTACGTAAGTGCTGGTGCTCCCAGAGGTGCTTGGGTTGGCTTTTCTTATCGGTACTAGCAACTGAAGATGAATGTCTAGAATGACGGAAGCGATTAACACGGGATTTTAATCTTCAACCAAAAAATATGATCAAGACAAGGAGCGAAGAGTGACGTATTGTGTAGCAATTGCATTAGAAGAAGGCTTGGTATTTTGCTCCGATTCAAGGACGAATGCGGGCCCCGATCGCGTAAGCAAGTATAGCAAAATGCATCGTTTCTTTTACAATAAAGATAGGGTGTTTGTAATACTCAGTGCAGGCAATTTGGCTACGAGTCAAGCAGTGATGTCTGAAGTTCAACGCGACCTAGAGCAAGATGAAAAATCAAAAATGCTTACAACAAGCTACGTGTCCGATATTGCGGAATATTTAGGCGGTCTTTTACTGAAACAACGAAAAAAATATGAGTTCTCTGTTGAACAGACGACGTTGATTGACGCTGGGGCCACCCTCATTTTAGGTGGCCAGATTCGTGGCCGCAAACCGGAGTTGTATATGATTTATCCGGAAGGCAATTTCATTATTCCTCCAGAAACTCATCCTTATCTTCAAATTGGTGAAACAAAGTATGGGAAACCAATACTTGATAGGATAATACGAAAAGAAACTTCTCATGATATAGCTATGAAGTGTGCATTGGTTTCTATTGATAGCACGATGCGGTCAAGCGGGACTGTAGGTCCGCCGATAGAATGCCTTTTTTATCGAACTGACAGCTTGCAACCTCACGAGCGATATTTTATTTTTGAAGAAAGCAATTCTTATCTTGTTAAAATTAGAGCTCTCTGGGATGAAAGTATCCGAGAAGCTTTCAGTCAATTGCCAAATCCGGCAAATGACTTTTAATTTTATGGATCAGTTTTTTTACTAGCGCTAATTTTGTGTCATAAAGATAGCCATAAAGAGTAGGGTAAAACCCTGTAGCCCATGATTAGATCAAATTGCCGATAGAATTCTTAGTTTAAATAAAATCGTTTTTCCCAAGCTGAGACTCTTGGATTCATTATCTTAAACCAAATTGGTGGTATCAGGCTTAGGAGAATCATTACAGGATACCCAAATGGTAATTGGGGGGCTTTGGATTCAGGATGATCTTTTAGATCTAGAAAATCCTTATTGCTCTTAGCATGATGGTCCGAATGCAACTGTAGGTTGATAAGAAGCCAATTACTTGCTTTTTCACTTGAGTTCCAGCTGTGATGGCTTTTAGTAGATTCGTATTTATTAGTATCGATTGATTTTCGTCGGAGACCATAATGTTCGATGTAATTTGCAAGCTCAAGATGCACAATCGCAACTAATGCTTGGATAATGAAAAATAGTAAACCCAAAATTCCTCCCAGCGATCCCGCTACCCCGCCGAAAAAAAAGGCCAGCCCAAAGTAGCGCCAAAATGGATTTTTCAATGAGTAAACTCGCATTTCTTTTTTATCTAGTCTTGCTTTCTCCTCATTCCAAGCAGAAAGAAAGCAATTTGGAATAACTCTTAATAAAAATTTAAAGAAGTTTTCATTATACTTTGCCGTAGCTGCGTCTCGCGGTGTTCCTACATATCGATGATGAATAAGCATATGTTCGCTTCTGAAATGACCATATAAAACAAGCCCCATAAGAATATCAGCAAGCCACCGTTCTTTATTGGATTTTTTATGCATTAACTCATGCGCAAAGGTAATTCCTATTGACCCAGTAATAATTCCTGTAATCGCTGCCATGCTAATAAACTCAGCTAATTGCATCGTGGTATTGTTAGAAACGCTGTAAACACAATACCCTAAAAGAATAAGTTGAATTAACGGCCAAAGTTGAATTAATTTTAGTGATAAATTTTCCCTGATGTCTTTTATCGCGAAATCATTGACCTTATATCGCCTCAATAAAAAATCAATTAATGGAATCAACAAGTAACCAAAGATAGGCACCCCGAGAATAAAAAAACCACCGTATTCAACAGCGATTATCAAAAGCGGAACGAAGATTAGATGAAGACTAAATCGGTAGGGCTGAATTGCTTGTATAAATTTCATTTTGTTAACACTGTTTTAAGTCTTCACGGCGCCTGACAAAACTCATCGGAGGAAAATGGGATTTTGAGACTTCCATCTTTTTGTTCAGTGTATCCTTTTTTGGAAAGACAGGCTTTAACTTTGCCTGTTGAGCATGTTTCACGCTCAGAGTATGGAGTTTTCATTACTACTTGTGATTCCATCAAGCAAATGCGTCTCGCAGTTTTAAGTGATTCTAAGTTTCCTGGTCCGCTGTAATTAACTGTGGTTTGGCCACAAGCGCTCATTAATCCAATCATAGTGGTAACAGCAAGAGCTCGAAAACTCTGTATCAAAATTCTACATAGCTTCAATTTGACGCCCCCATTTGTTTGAGAATGTAAGCTTTGACGAAGGAACTCTTGATACTGGGCCAAATTTTCCTTTTGGATAGCCTATCGGAATCACTGCAACAATTCCGTATTCCTCTGGTATTTCTAGCCTTTGACAAAGCTCGTTCTCAAATACTTGGTGCATAGTGGTTAAACTCGCCCCTAATCCTTTTGCACGACAGGCCAATAAAATATTTTGTACACATGGATAAACTGAACCGGGTGAAGGAGGTGCAAGTCCAACTCGGTCTTTTTCTTCTACTGAGAAAGGCCAGTCTCTTTTTCCGCAAACAATTAATAAAATTGGCACGTCCTTCATAGTCTTACCAAACTCCATAGCAGTTCGAAGGTTTCGTGCATTTTTCGAGTTATCAGATTCATCTGGAAGAATCGGTGTAAATCTCAGCATCATTGCTTGATCATAGGATTTCCCAAACCAAGCTTTTTCTTTTGTGTCTTCCAAAACTATAAATTTATAAGGCTGAGTATTAAGAGCGTTCGGTGCACAAGTGGCAGCATCTAGAATTTCCGTGATTACGTGTTGTTTAATAGGGTCTGATTTTAGGCGGCGCATTGGCCTCATGTTTTTCATAATAAACATTAAGTCATTTTCTTTTTCCATCAAAGCCCTCCCTCTGTTAGCTTGAGTGGGTTCAGTAATTTGATGAGTTCTTCTCTAGATAGGTCGCAGTGTTTTTCTGCCACGTCTATGATGGGCTGATTTTCTTGATATGCTTTTTTTGCTATTTGTGCCGCTTTTTCATAACCAATTACAGGGTTTAATGCTGTCACTAAAATTGGATTCCTATCGAGAGGTCTCTCCAAGTTTTGATTATTCACTGTAAAAGTTTTAATGGCCTTGTCAGCCAAAAGTCGTGCACTCGTGTTTAAAATATTTAGACTACAAAGTAGCTTTTCAGCAATAATCGGTAGCATAACATTTAGTTCGAAATTTCCTGATTGGCCAGCTACGGTAATTGTTGTATCGTTGCCAATTACTTCTGCGCAAACCATCGCGGTAGACTCTGGGATAACTGGGTTAACTTTACCGGGCATGATTGAAGATCCCGGCTGAAGTGCTTCTAGGGTAATTTCTCCAAGACCAGCCAAGGGTCCAGAGTTCATCCATCTCAAGTCATTAGAGACTTTCATTAAAGAAACTGCTAGTGTTTTTAAGGCTCCAGACAGCGAAACTGCAATATCTTGGCTGCTCATTAATGGAAAAAAGCTCTCTGGATTAGTGAAATTGATGTTAGATATCCGGTTGAGCTCTTTAATAGCTCGTTCAGCAAAATCAGGATGTGTATTTATTCCGGTACCCACCGCGGTTCCCCCAAGAGCTAGAGTTTGGATGTTTGTTTGGATTGTCTTTATTTGAGTTAAAGAGAATTGAACTTGTTGGCCCCAGGTCTTAATCGTTTGTTCAAGTGTGACTGGCATTGCATCCATAAGATGAGTTCGACCAGTTTTGGTTGCTTGTGTTAGGGTTGATGCTTTGTCATTTATCGTGGTGATGAGATGTTCGATAGAGGGGATTAAGTTTTCTTCAAGGAAGATAGCTGCGCTGACGTGTATGGCAGTCGGGATTACATCATTACTGCTTTGACCAAAGTTAACATGGTCGTTCGGATTAATCACGATGTTTGAAAATTTAGATGCTAGAGTTGCAATGACTTCGTTAGCGTTCATATTAGAACTTGTACCTGAGCCGGTTTGAAAAACATCAACCGGAAAGTGCTGTTGGATGTCAGGGTTATCTAAAATAGAATCACAGGCTTCGACGATAGCGTCTGCAATACTGGAATCTATACATCTAAGTTCAGCGTTGGTTTTAGCTGCTACCTTTTTAATTAAAACAAGTGCTTTGATAAATTGTAAAGGCATTTTTCTGCCACTAACGGGAAAGTTGTTTATAGCCCTTTGAGTTTGCGCGCCAAAGAGGGCTTCCTTTGGAACTTCAAGTTCTCCCATACTATCTGATACTTTACGATTCCCTGATTGTGAGTTTTTCATTTTTCCCTCGATTTCTTATAAAATTTTTAATTTTTTTCATTCTAAAAAGGATTTTCTTTGTACTGCAAAAAAACCCTAATTCAATTTATCTTACAAAGGGGGACGCGCTAGCTACTATTGAGATTCCCCAATTATTTTTTCTCTTGGTGATGGTATACATCACCTCCGAGCGTAACATTTGGTTATTGTTGCTGTCTAATCTTGAGAAGTCGAGTAGAACAAACGATCTATTTTTTGATTGATGAATTACTTTTAAATCGTTTATCGTGGATTTAACCCAACCGGTTTTTTTCAACTTGTCGTAGTCAATAAGTTTTTTACTAGCATCACTTTCGATTTTAGGAACGGAGGTATCGTCAACCAACCAAACGACAGGGAAATGAAAGAAACGATTAATGTCTTTTTGCTGATTAAAGTCTGAGATATATTGCTCTACAAAGATTTTAGCTTTGAAATTATTGCTATGATTTGAGGAATGAACGACTCCATTGATACTAATTAGAGTTATAAGTAAAAAGATTTTGTACATTGTCGTTCCTTTTGCGGCTATTGGGTACATTTAGTGCCAAATTTAATTCATGTTTATATATATTTAAGCAGATTTTGCGTAAATTTATAGTGATCACAGTTTTTTTTCGTGATAGATTCAGATAATAAACGATAACCGGTTTCAAATCAGCCCTGGGGAGGGATTAAAGAATGGATCAGGAAGTAATACTTACACCGTCACTAGCTATAGAACGAATAAAAGAGACATTAAAATTTAGGGATAAATACGATAATTTTATTGGAGGCAAGTGGGTTAAGCCCCAAGATGAGTCGTACTTTGACAATATTACCCCTATATCAGGAACTAAATTAGGCTCCGTTGCTAGATCAAAGGCAGCAGATATTGAATTAGCAATTGATGCAGCTCATAAATCACAAGAAACTTGGTCTAAGAGTTCTCCTGTGGAGCGGTCAACATTGTTGCTTAAAGTTGCGGACAGGTTGGAGGCAAATTTAAATGAAATCGCAATTGCTGAGAGTTTGGATAATGGTAAACCCATTCGCGAAACTATGGCAGCTGATATCCCGCTAGCTGTTGATCACCTCAGATATTTTGCGGCCTGCATAAGAACTCAAGAAGGATCTCTTTCGGAAATCGACAATAACACCATAGCTTATCATTTTCATGAGCCGTTAGGAGTTGTCGGTCAAATTATACCTTGGAACTTTCCCATATTAATGGCCATTTGGAAAATCGCACCAGCTTTAGCCGCAGGTAATTCGATTGTACTTAAGCCGGCGGAGCAAACGCCTATGAGTATAATGGCTGTGGTTGAACTGATAGCTGATTTGCTTCCGGAAGGGGTCTTAAATGTAGTAAATGGCTTTGGGGTTGAAGCAGGAAAACCGCTTGCCCAGAGTTCTAGAATAGCGAAGGTCGCTTTTACCGGTGAGACTACTACTGGCAGATTGATTATGCAATATGCTTCGGAAAACATAATCCCAGTAACATTGGAGTTGGGTGGAAAATCTCCAAACATCTTCTTTGAGGATGTGCTATCTCAAGATGATGAGTTTTTTGACAAATGTTTAGAAGGTTTTACGATGTTTGCATTGAACTCAGGCGAGGTATGTACATGCCCTTCAAGAGCTCTGATTCAAGAATCAATTTATGAAAAATTTATGGAAAGAGCTATGGATAGAGTAAGCAAGATAGCCAAAGGTAATCCATTTGATCCGTCGACGATGATCGGTGCTCAAGCCTCTAATGATCAATTTGAAAAAATTCTTAGTTATATTGACATTGGAAAAGAGGAGGGAGCTAAGGTGCTTACTGGCGGTAATGCTGTTGATCACGGTGGAGAATTATCAAAAGGTTTCTACATTGAGCCAACGGTTTTAGAAGGCAATAATAAGATGCGCTGCTTTCAAGAAGAGATATTTGGTCCAGTATTAGCGGTTACTACTTTTAAAGACGAGCAAGATGCCCTTAAACAAGCTAATGATACGCTTTATGGACTAGGGGCTGGCGTCTGGTCTAGAGATGGCAACAGAGCTTTCAGGATGGGCAGAGGTATTAAAGCAGGTAGAGTTTGGACTAACTGTTATCACCTTTATCCAGCTCATGCTGCGTTTGGTGGATATAAACAATCCGGTATCGGTAGAGAGACCCATAAGATGATGCTGGATCATTATCAACAGACGAAAAATTTGATGGTGAGTTATAGTCCTCAAGCACTAGGTTTCTTCTAAAGTAAATGAGTATAGAAAAATCTAAGGTCTCTATTTCTGAAGCTGCGGTTAAAATTGTAAGGCAGCTTAAAAACAAGTATGGGGATCTAATGTTTCATCAATCTGGTGGATGTTGTGACGGTAGTGCCCCAATGTGTTATCCAGCCGGAGAGTTTCGAGTTGGAAACAGTGACCACTTGTTGGGAGAAATTGAGGGATGCCCTTTCTATATTAGTGAATCTCAATACGAGCGTTGGAAGCATACTCATTTAACGGTTGACGTTGTTGAAGGAAGGGGCTCTGGTTTTTCTCTTGAGGCTCCTGAAGGGATAAGATTTCTGATACGAAGCAGACTGCTTGAGCAATGACTCTTATCTTGTTCTTCTGTATAATTAATGTCTAAATTAATATTTATCCAAAATCACATCGGACAGCAATCTCGATTTAGGCTGGGTGGCAGAGTGGTTATGCAGAGGCCTGCAAAGCCTTGTACAGCGGTTCGATTCCGCTCTCAGCCTCATTTGCGTTGATCTGAAATCATTTTTGGATCGAGAAGACATAAAACAATTTAATACTCCATGTTGATCCTGCTACATTTTGAGCCGTATTAGCATTATAATCTATCATGTTTCAATAAAATCAAGGCTAAATCGTGTTCGATAAAATCATAGGGAAAGCAAAGCAAACTGCTGATGACTTCAAAGAAAGAGCAGAAGTGGTTTCTGATAAGGTTACTGATTCAGTTAACAAGGTGCTTGATGAACTTAATGCGGCCACGCCTTCATTGGTTAAAGCAGGTTACCAACTTGATGAAGTAGAAATTGAAGTTGGAGTGCCGCCTAAGTTGATTCCAAGGTTTAGTATCTGTCAACTCCAACCCGACTCGAGCGAGCAAATTACCGAAGAACTTAAGCAAAATAGATTAGGTAGAAATATTCTCAAAGGCTTAAATGCTGCTAATTCACTTCAATCTAAGCTGACGGTGCCTAATATGGAGTTTTCTCATATTGAAATTGAAATAGGTGTCGTTCCAACCATTAAACTAAGATACCAGCACCTTTCAAAGTCAGAAAGCTCAGCTCTGCCAAGCTCTGAGCAGGAATAGTACTTAGCTTTAATCTTTGCTAATAGTTCTAAACTTTAATTGTTTCAACATTACGAGAGTGGTAACTACTACATAGCTTACAACTAAACACGGACCGTTAGGTAAATCCAATAACATACCTACAGTCACTCCCAACACAGTGGATAAGATACCAATCAGCACAACGGCTAGAGTTGGATTGGAAGTTCTCTCGGCGGCAAGGCCAGGTAGGATTAAACTTGCAAAGATGAGATAGACACCTGCGATAGGAATACACGTAGTTATTGCCAGAGTGAATAGAACATAGAATCCATACGGATGTCTATGAGCTTTCTTCAGCCACATCGCAGCTATTACCAGACCATAAATCGACCCTAGTTTGATAACATCGTCCCAGGTTGTGAAAAGAATTTGGCCAGATAATAGATTCTTAATTAGTCCTCCTGCATGAGGATGATCATTTACTAACAAGAATGTCATTGATGCTGCAAGGATAAAGCTTACTCCAATCCACGCTTCCACTCTTTGAGGTAATTTCCGCTCAAGCATCCAAAAAATAGATGCAAAAGATAACACAAACAAATAGGTTATGAATTGTAAAAGCCAGAACGAAGCGTCAGGGAAAAGAACTGTTCCGGCAATAAAACCGAGGCCCGCAATGTGTGCTATGGCGAGATCGATGAATATTATACCTCTCCGAACAACCTCCGCACCCAGTGGCCCGTTCACCAGACTAATTAGCAAACAGGCAAAAAGGGCAGGAGCAAACAGATTGATTAGGCTAAGATCAATCATTTACAGTGAAGATTTAATCAGCCTTATAGATTCATCGAATAAAGAAAATAGGTCGGTGACTTTAGCATTGCCGCCAATTGTATAAGGCATAACTATCGCAGGTCTGGAGGCTTTTTCTCCTAGCCACGTAGCACCTTTTGCAGGATCATAGGGGCTTCTAATAATCAGAAGTTCTTCGATGTCTTTGACGGAAGTATAAAGATTATTTAAGTCCCGAATAGTAGGAGGCAAACCAGGTTTAGGTTCTATTGAACCTACTTCTTTTAAATTGGCCCATTTAATAAAATAGCTAAATGATTTGTGATGAGAAACAATAGGGTGACCTGCCAAATCACTAATTTCTTTTTCCCAGCCAGACAATGCTTCAGACCAGCGTTTTGAAAAACCATCAAATTGTGCACTAAAGAATTCTGATGAACTTGGATCAATGTTTGATAGACGCTTAGCAAGCTCTTTTGCCACAATCAGAATATTTCGAGGGTCCATGTGAACGTGGGGATTGCCCTCTGGATGTATATCACCCATTGATCGATCAGCATGAGAGTGAGAGTGAGGTTGTTCGATAAGTTGCACGTGGTCCCCAGCCATGAGGTATCCGTTACTGCCAGGTTGTAAACTTGCACCCGCTTTCTGAATTAGTATGGGGAGCCAACCGACCTCAAGTCCTGCTCCTGCGCAAAAGATTAAGTCGGCCTTTCTCACTTTAGCGATTAAGCTGGGTCGTGCCCGAATGTAATGAGGGTTCTGCTGTGCATGAGTTGCCGAGAACGTTTTAACTTTATTGCCGCCTATTTCCTCTGCTAGAGATGCCCACTCTGGCTCACATGCAAAAACTCGAATAGTGTCGGCAGCAATGGGTGCTGCCGACATTAGTCCCAAAAAGATAGCCAGGGTAGGGGCAATAACTATCTTAAGGGTGTGGGTTTTTAATTTATCAATATTTATGTGCACCATGTGCTCCTACAGACATTATGTATTGGATCATAAATTGATTATCGTTACTGGTTCTGCTCAACTCGTTATGGTTGTATTGAAAACGCCATCTGCTGAATTCACTATTTGTGTAGTCGAGCATGAGGCTTGTGCTTCTTGGATCATGTCGAGTTCCGTCAAGACCTGTGCCTACGAGTCCAGCTTGGATATCTGGAGACTCAAGTTCACTGTAGCGAACTCCTGCTCTCCATTTTTGCGCGAACTTATAAACACCTTGTGCGTACCAACCTACTGAAGAATCATCATGATTAACAAAGGTTCCAGCGTTTCCAGAGTCGACACTGTACTGGCCATCTTCATCCCTCCAGAAAGCTTCACCTTGTAAAATGAATTCACGTTCGCGTGCATTTCCAGTAGGTGCGAATGTATACCTGAAATCCATACCGTATAGATCTGTATCACCCACAAACACAACTTCACCTTCCTCAGTAGCTCTGCCTCCCTTAGCTTCCCCCATTAGGGCATATCCACCAAGTCTCCAGCTTTGATTTGCGCCGATATCTGAGCCTACTCTGGCAAAAGCTGACCAGGCGCCAATACCTTCACCATCACTGCCACCAAATGGGAAGTCGTCCCCTCTAAATACGCCCATTCCCACCTCGGCATAAAAGTCAGTTGGTAATAGATAAGAAACTTCGGCACCATCATCGTTGTACGCCTTATTGAAAAATGCTCGGTAAGGAAGCGGTCTGTCTGCAAAGTCATCAGTATGAGCGTGATGCTCATTAAGATAACCAATCGTCCAGAATGCTCTACCTGCTTTAATGGTAAGCCCATCTATAAATTGAAGGCCAGCTAATGTCTGAAGATAAGCCTCTTCTAGCTCAACAATATCTGAACCATCTTCTCTTACAATGGCAGCGGTTAGTGAACCATAAAATTTGTCATCCACGTTTGCGGCAATCGTTAACTCAGATTCATCTATTCCGAGTCCTTCCCTACCTCTTTCGCCTTCCTCACCTACAGCGAATCCTGCCATCTCGCCGCTTGACTCCGAAAAGGTTGTAGCTTTACCGTTAAGAACGATACTGACCGCAGGGTTAAAGTTGGACACTTTTTTCGCCTTTCTAGGAAGGTTTTTATTGGAAGCCATTCCCGAAGAACCTGCATTAGCTGCACTAATAGCCTCGATTTTAGACTCAAGCTCAGCGATTTTTGATTCGTATTTTTCCTGAATTGCTGCAAGTTCCTTTTTTATCTCTGAAAGTGATGTGTGGTTTCCTGCAACTGCGCTTCCTTGTAAGCAAAAGAATACAAGCAATGCGTAAATTGGTATAAATCTGAAAGATTTATTCATTTTTAAGCCCCTTATAAATTGAAAGAGCATATATTAATACAAATTATGATATGTTACAACATATCATAACTGAAAAACTTCATTGTTCTCAGAAGGCTAAATTAATTGGCTGTTCTTGAACGGTTGCGATTTTCGTCGGGTTAAATTTGTACTGAGGCGTGCCAAAAAAAGAGTCCCGATGTTCGGCATTTATCAATCCACCTAAAGCAATGCCTAATCGGACCATCTTCGCTTTATCTATCCACACTTAGTCCATTGGGGAGTAATATATGTTTTGATTGTATTTTATCGGTAATTTCTATAAAAATAAGTACCGATCCCGACTCCATTTCAATTACCACCTTTGAGTCATTTTTTAGTACTAAATTTTTGCTCCTGACTATTAATTTTCGGGAGTCCATTTTTATCCTTTCTCTTTCAATTTTTTTCTGATGACACTATTAGCCGTATATGCCCTTCTTTAGCCGGCGGACAATTGCTCATTTTCCCTCAAAAATTAGCAATCTTTCGAAAATATAAAAAGTAAATACTAAAGCTAGGGACAAACAAAAAAAAATCTGCGATTATTAAATGATGAATAAATTTGCTTTGAGCGTCATTTTAACCGTCATTTATTTCTCGCTACTTTCTTCGGAGCCTATATCGGTTATGAAGTACGTCGAGCAGAATGATATAACGCAACCTCGGCAAATGGCTTCTGTTTTTCAACGTTGTTCTGGATATTTCGCGGCCTCATATAAATATTTACCAGAAGATGACCCAAAGCTGGGTAAAGTGAAACAGCAGTCCATCCAACTTGGAGAAACAGCGGCAGTGCTTGCTCAGTTTTTGCTTGAGAAAGAGTCAACAGTAAAAATTCAAGATCTTAGAAATATAAATGTTGAACAGATTAAATTTTTTAGCGACCATTACCTTCAAATGTTACAGTCTGAAGAATCGAAATCCGGAAGTCCTCTGTCGTCCGAGACAAGTGAAACTCTAACTAGCTGTGTTCGATTTGTTAGGTATGGTTCCCAGAAATTGCTTTCTGGTGATTCTAAAACCACAGGCGAGTGATTTTTTCGCCGGTGTTCGGTATGACAAGTTGATAAAAAAAAGTTGATATAGGTATAATTTTCTGAATGGCAAACTCAAAATACCCTTTTGGTTCAAAAAGCGAAGCAACCGCGATTTGTAGATGTAGACAAGTGGAAATTACTTTATCAACACAAACCCCGGTTCTCGCCGGTTTTTGTCATTGTGAAGATTGTAGAAGGGCTCATGCAGCACCGATATATCATTACGTATACGGTGCCTCTGCGAACATTTGCGCTAAAACTGGTCAATCCAGAAAAGGTTCCTTTGATCTGATGATAAGAAAAGGTTTTGATCAACTGGTCGATGCCAAACGTGACCCAGAGGAGGCCACGTTTTCAAGTTTTAATGACAATCCCATTGTGGGAGGAATAGGCAGATTATTCTGTAAAGATTGTGGCGTTATGATGCTTAATGCGTTTTTTATGAAAGCAAATACCGAAATTAACCCAACTTCAAACGTAATAGAAATGTACGGTCTGTTTACAGGAACATTTACCGAAAAGATGAATTCCTTTATAGAAAGCTGGCAGCCTCAGTTTCATATTTGGTGCTCTCAAGCAACCTTGCCTATTTCAATCTTTGATGACGGAATTGATAAATGGGAAACGTGGCCAGGTGGGAAGAAATGGACTGGTTAAGTTAGAGGATTAATATGTTAAATTTAAACAGATCTAATATAAACAATTTTGGTTTTTTAATATTATTTATGAGTTTTTTGTCTCCAACTTCTCAATCTGAGGAAATCTTAGTTGATGCGTTTGACGAATCTTCCCTGTGGCGATTTATAGGAGATGATGTCATGGGAGGTTTGTCAACTGGAGGTATTTCTTTTGAAAAAGATGAAGTTGGGAACAACTTAGGTTGTCTGAAAGGTTTGGTCAGTACGGCCAACAACGGTGGCTTCATACAAATGAGGAAAGAGATTACCAAAGCGGACAGAAAAAAAATCAAGGACGCTAGAGCGATAATTCTTAAGGCGAGCGGTAATAATAACGAATATTTTGTACATCTTCGGACTAAGGGCATGTTAATGCCTTGGACTTATTATTACGCACCGTTTGTTGCCACTAAAGACAGTCGTGAGTTTATTTTTCCTCTCAGCAAATTCAAACGGTCTGGTCGATTTTTAGGACGAGAGTTTCCCAGAGCTGATGAGATTAAGTCACTGGGTATCGTCGCTTATGGTAAAGATTATGAAGCTGAACTATGTGTGAATAAAGTCGGCTTCGTAAAAACCTCACTCGACGAATAGTATTTAATTTGAATGAGGCTTTTTAAGAAATGTCTAAATTCATAATAATTCTAACTGATATTGATGGCACTATGGTTTCTCATATGGATTACTCTTATGGCGAGTTAAAACAGATCTTGAAAGATCTTGAGGCTGACCAACATCAATATGTTGTAATCCCTTGTACCAGTAAAACGGAGCTTGAGGTATTGAAGTTCGGAAAAGAAATTGGCTTAATTGGCCCTTATATAGTCGAAAATGGTGGAAAGATAATTCCGGCTGATAGTGGTATCTTTTCCACTTTCAAAGACCAATCATCCGTCCCCGTTTCACAAATAAAAGAGATGCTAGATTCTTTTCCTCCACGTATTCGAGAAGCTATTAAATGCTTGCACGAAATGTCAGTTGCCGATATTTCGCAGATTACAGGCCTTGGAGATATCGATGCGGCAAACGCGAAAAATCGAAAACACAGTTTAGTCTTTGGTCTTGCCAAAGACGATGAGGTTTTGATTGAGATAGAGGGTTTGCTAAAAAACACTAATTATAAAATTACAAAGGGCGGTCGTTTTTTTCATATGATAGGCAGAAGAGATAAGGCGAAAGCCGCTCAGCAATTAATCGAATGGGGACTGGGCGAAGGATTAGACAATAACTGCGAGATCTGGGCATTTGGTGATGCCTCTAACGATTTGTCTCTTCTGAAAATGGCTGATAAATCTGCTATTATCAAAAATGTTGAGGTGTCACAACAACAATTGATTTCTTCACTTCCTTGCGCTTATATATCAAAAAAAAAGGCGCCCGCTGGATGGCGTGAATCTTTAGAAGTATTTAAAGCTAGTGTTTAGGTCTG
>MDTG01359275.1_pt1 | contig 16598 bp, 7 predicted proteins | sample 811421 | NCBI WGS metagenome assembly MDTG01 (sample SAMN05326645, study PRJNA326480) | marine metagenome | isolation source: seawater | place: Pacific Ocean: South East | collected 2011
AAGTATCATCTTTATTTTCTACAAGAGACAGCTCAATATTTGACTCTTCAGCAGCAGAAGTATCATCTTTATTTTCTACAACAGACTCTAATTTATTATCGATTGTAAGTTGTACTTTATCTGGTTTCAAATATCGCATAATATTTAGTTTTGCAATTATAGTTTCAATATTTCTTTTTAGATTTCTAACACCCTTTTCGCTATTCGAATGATATTCAATTAATGAATGTATGGCATTCTCTGTAAATACAATGTCTTCTTTGTTAAAATTAAACTCCTTAAGTACTTTTGGAAGTAGATATTCCAGAGAAATTTTAGTTTTAGATTTTTTATCAAATCCCTCTGTTTTTATTTTATACATTCTATCAAGAAGGATAGGGTTGATTTTACTCTCATCATTGTACGAAAATATAAATGTTGCTCTTGACAGATCAAAATCTATTCCCGAAAAATACTTATCGTGGAATTCTTTATTTTGGGATGAATCAGTTAAATGACACAATAAGTTTGTAATTTCTTCTCCTTTAGGAGTATCACTTACCTTATCTAATTCATCAAAGAATATGACTGGATTCATACATCCAGTTTCTACTAACATTTCAATAATTCTTCCACATTTAGATCCTTCATATGTAATTTCGTGACCTAATAGGAAACTGGAATCTTGCATGCCACCTAATGCAATAAATGCAAAGGGTCTATTCATTGCTTTACATACTCCCTCCTTTATAAGAGTTGTTTTTCCATTGCCCATAGGACCTTGAATTGCAATACTATTTCCAGCAGATGATGGGTTTGCTATTTCACGAGCAATAACACTTAAAATTTGAGTTTTTGCTACATCATGTCCAAATATAGCTTCATCCATTTTTAGTCGTGTATCTGATAAATATTGTTTTATTTTTGAAGGAGTATCTGTATTTTTAATCAATACTGGGGCATATTTATCGAATGGTATTTTATCTAATTGTTCAACCCAAGGATACAATTTTTGGTATTCATTATCTGTTGGATCGAGCGTATAAAAGTGGTCAATTTTAGTTAATATATTAGCTACTGTACGTAGTTTCATATTAGAATTCAATATTTTAAATCTAATTGGTACCTCATCTTTAAGAACATCCATTATTTTATTTTCTTTTTGAACTAATATTTGTTGTTCTTCTTTTGATAATTTTTTGATATAATCTTTCTCCTCTTGTGTATATTCAATGTCCTCATGCAAACCCAGTTTCTCTTGAAATTCATCATCACTATCTTCATTATCAGTATAATCTTCATCACTGCTATGGTCACTATTACTTGCATTATTATCACCTTCTCTATCTACATTTACTTGTGTTTCATCACTATCTATTTTTTTCTTTTTCTTTTTATTCTTCTTTTTCAATTTATTATTAGCTGCATCTACAAGAGACTTCATCAATAATAGACTCAGCCCTTCTTTGGTATCTAAAGAAATATTATAAGACTCTTCTTTCTTTGTATTATTTAGATTATTATTTTTTTTAGTTGATTTAATTATTGTATGAGTATTAGATTTATTAGAATCATCGCTTGATATATTAGATGTAATTTCTACTGTTTGTTTAGGAAGAGTTTTAATAACCTCAAATGCTAATTTCTTTTTTCTACGTACTGATTTCTCTTGAGTGTTGCTTGTATTATGTACAACTGGTCCTTTTGAACGTGTATTGTATTCGTGTGTTGATGTATCAGAATCCATATATTTTTATATATATGAAATTTACAAGTAAATATAATCAAATTTATTTATTTACTCCGGATTTCAAAAATTTGATTATAAATTATTACTTAAAAAAATAAATACTTATATTATATCAATATGTCTATGTTTCAAGAATTGGAATATAATGTTAATATTCAGAAGGTGGGAGGTGTCCAATTTTCTATATTATCTCCAGATGAAATAAGAAGACGTTCTGTAGCAGAAATATATACAAATGAGACTTATGACGGGGATATTCCAAAGGTTGGAGGTTTGTTTGATCCCCGGATGGGTGTATTAGATCACGGTAAAAAATGTCCTACTGATGAATTAGATAATAGACATTGCCCTGGTTATTTTGGACACATAGAATTAGCTAAGCCTGTTTTCCACATACATTTTTTAAAATACACTATAAAAACTTTACAATCAGTATGTTGCAGATGTTCTAAATTGTTAATTTCTCCAGATTCACCAGAAATACAAGCTATTATGAATACAAAACGCGGTGCAAATAGATTTACAGCAGTAACTTCTTTATGTTCAAAAATAAAAAGATGTGGTGATAAAAATAATGATGGTTGTGGTGCAATTCGTCCAAATATTATTCGCAGAGAATCATCTTCAATAGGTAAGCTTACGGCTATTTGGCGTGCAAAAGATAATAAAGAACAAGAAATTGACTCACAAATATTAATGGAAGCAGAAGAGGTAGAGCGTATTCTAAGACGCATTGATGATACCGATATAGAAGCTTTGGGATACGATAAACAAATGTGTCGCCCTGAATGGCTGATTTGCAGTGTCCTTTCAGTTCCTCCTCCAGCAGTAAGACCTTCTGTTAGAGCAGATAACAATACCCGTATGGAAGATGATATAACTCATAAATTATGTGACATATTAAAGACAAATAAAACACTTAAATATAAAATTAAGCAAAATGCAAATAAGAAGGCTGTTGATGAATGGTATCAATTATTACAGTATCACGTCGCTACTTTAATTAATAATAATTTACCAGGGATTCCTCCAGCACAACAGCGTAGCGGACGGCCATTAAAGGCAATTGCAGATCGTTTAAAATCTAAAGAAGGTAGAGTACGTGGCAATTTAATGGGTAAAAGAGTAGACAAATCAGCTCGTAGTGTAATTACTCCAGATCCCAGGTTAAAATTAAATCAATTGGGAGTACCTATTGATATTTGTAAAAATCTAACATATGCAGAAAAGGTTAATCGTTTTAATAAAAATAAACTATTAAAATTAGTACGAAATGGCTATAGCACTTATCCAGGAGCAAAATCTATTAAAAAGAAGGTTGATGGTAAAATAGTATCACTAAGTGTAATTGATACATCTCAAATAGATCTATTTGAAGGAGATATCGTAAATCGCCATTTATTAAAAGGCGATATAGTATTATTTAATCGCCAACCATCTTTACATAAGATGAGTATGATGCAACACGAGGTAGTACCATTGCCATATAAAACATTTAGATTAAATGTTTCTGTTACTACTCCATATAATGCTGATTTTGATGGCGATGAGATGAATATGCACGTACCTCAATCAGAACAGAGTCGAATTGAATTAGCAGAATTAGCATCAGTCCCTTCACAGATTATTACTCCTGCACAACATAAACCAATTATCAGTTTGGTACAAGATACTTGTGTAGGATCCTATCTATTTACTCGCTACGATAACTATCTTACAAAAGATGAAATTATGGATATAATGATAGACATCCCTTCTTTTAATGGTGTATTACCTGAACCAGAGATTAAAGCAGGAACTCCTGTATCGAAATTACCCGAGCATTTCCCACACTATAAGTACAATACATTAAAAGATTTATGGTCTGGAAGACAAATATTTTCATTAGTAATACCAGATATTAATTTAAAAAAGAACAATAAAAGTTATGATACAAATGAGTCTGATATGAATATTGTAAATATTAAAAATGGCAAAGTTATATCTGGAGTATTTGATAAAGCTATATTGGGAGCTTCAGAACAAGGTTTAATACATATTATATTTAATGAATATGGTCACGAACGTACTCAGCAATTTTTAGATGATATACAAAATATTGTTACTAATTGGATGTTAAAGTCTGGATTTAGTGTTGGTATTGGAGACCTTGTACTTGATACAGAATCTACAAATAAAATGACCTCTATTATTAATCAAAAGAAACGTGATGTAATTGAAAAAATTGAACATGTTCACAAGGGTATATTAGATAATACAAGTGGTAAAAATACTGCAGAAGAATTTGAAATTCAAATATTATCTACTTTAAATAAGGCTACAACAGATACCGGCAAGATTGCACTTAAGAATCTTATCTCATCTAATCGAATGTTGAATATGGTTATATCTGGATCAAAAGGTTCTGAAATTAATATGGGCCAAATGATAGCTTGTGTAGGACAACAAGCGGTTGATGGTAAAAGAATACCTTATGGATTTACAGATCGAACTTTGCCACATTTTCACAAATATGATGATGGTGCGAGTGCCCGCGGATTTGTTGAAAGTAGTTTTATGAAAGGACTAACACCCACAGAATTCTATTTTCACGCAATGGGTGGAAGAGAAGGTTTAATTGATACAGCTGTAAAAACGTCTGAGACAGGATATATTCAAAGAAAGCTTATTAAAGGAATGGAGGATGCGCGTATTGCGACAGACTACACAGTACGTAACGCAAGTGGGGTTATTCTACAATTCTTATATGGAGAAGATGGTTTTGATGGTACTAAAATAGAAAAGCAGAAACTATTATCAATAGGTAAAAGTGATTCAGAATTATATAAAACTTATTATCTTGAAATAAATGATGAAATCGAAAATATATTTATCCCAGATATTGCGACTGATCTTAAAGAAAATAAAGAATTAGTAAATAGAAGTATGAAGGAATATATCCAGCAAATTATTGAAGATCGTGATTATTACTTTAATAATATATTTAAGGGAGGCCATTCAAATGAAATATTTGCTCCAATTAATTTCAAACGATTATTGGAAAATTCATTGAATAATTTTGAAACAATTGATAAGTCCGACTTGCATCCATTATATGTCTTAAAAGTATTTAAAAAGTTAGAACAAGAATTATCTATTACACCCTATTATAAAGGAAATGAGGTAATACTTGTATTACTTAGACTCCACTTAAATCCTAAAATATTATCTGTTAAACATAGAATGACTAAATTAGCATTTGATTGGATAATATCATCTATAACTCAAATGTTCTATAGTTCTATTGCACATACAGGTGATTTAGTAGGTACAATTGCAGCACAGTCTATAGGAGAACCTAGTACTCAAATGACACTGAATACCTTTCATTTTGCAGGTGTAGCTTCAAAGGCAAATGTTAATCAAGGAGTACCAAGGTTTAAAGAACTCTTAAGTGTATCTAAAAATCTAAAAAGTCCTATGGATACTATTGTATTAAAAGAACCTTATTGCTTTAATAAGGAACACTCACAGCGTATATTAAATGAACTATCAATTACTACTATTAAACAACTTACTATTTCTACTGAAATTTACTTTGATAAAAAGAGTTCTCAAGAATATGCATCTTCTATAGAAGAAGATAGCAAGATATTAGATATATACAAGGCATTTGAAAAGTTGGATATCAACAGTACAGATACTTCATTAAGTCCTTGGGTACTAAGATTTAAATTAGATAAGACTAAAATGATGAATAAAAATCTTCGAATGACTGATATATACTTCGCAATTATATCTAAATTTAATGTTGATAAACAAGACATAGTATGTGTATTCTCAGATGATAGTTCTTCTGATTTAATAATGAGAATTCAACTTCTTGTAGAAAAGCAAAGTGAATCGGAAAACTGTAATTGCGACGAAGAAGATTTAATTTGTGTTCTTAAGTCATTAGAAAATACAATTCTAAATGATATTATCTTAACAGGAATTAAAGATATAAAGGGCGCGTCTATGTACCCAGAACATAATAATTATGAGTTTGATAAGATTTCAAAAGAATTTAATAAAAAAACAAAATGGGTAATTAACACAGATGGCTCTAATTTAGAAGATATTTTAACACACCCAGCAATTGATCCATTAAAAACACGGTCCAATGATATTTATAAAGTGTATGATTGTCTTGGACTTGAAGCTGCAAGACAGGTATTGGCTTCAGAAATAACAGATGTATTTGATTTTGCAGGCTCTTATGTAAATTCAAGGCATATTAATTTACTTGTAGATATTATTACAAACAGAGGGTTCTTAATGTCTATTGATCGTCACGGAATTAATAAAAGTGACAGAGGACCACTTGCAAAGTGTTCTTTTGAAGAAACACCTGATATTATTGCTAAAGCTGCTATATTTGGTGAGTTGGATAAGGTTAAATCTGTATCTTCTAACATTATGCTTGGTCAAGAAGTTCCTATAGGAACAGGTTCTGTAGATATGTTGTTCGATGAAGAGAAATACTTTGAGAAAATTATAGAAGTTCAAGATACTTATAGAGAGGAACAAGAAATAAAAGAAATGGAAGAAGATGTTCAATTTAATACAGCTTATTGTAATAATCTATTTTAAAAGCTCTTGTATAATCTTCTGAAATATATCTTTAATTTGTCTATGTGATTTTTTATATGAGATACTGATATGCAATGTTTCATCATTATGTATTATGTTTATAATAATAGGCAGGCTATGTGATTTAGAAGTATTGTGTATTTTAATTAATTTCATATCAGGTGATATATGATTAACGTGGTGTATATTTAAACACACCAATGGCCATTCAAATGTATTATCAATATTTCTTAACAAGGTATTAAGATAAGATATTAAAAATCCTTTGCTCAAATAAGCTTTTGAGCTTCTTTCTAATAAATTACTAATAGTTGTATTAGACATATTATCATATATAGGGACTACATCTAACTCTTGGTCTGACTGTATTATACAATAATAGTTGTTCATATATATGCTTAGTGTTTTAAGAAATATAGATTTTAAATATGAACTGTTATTTTTAAAAGAGGTACTTTTATTTTTATAAAGTATATTTAGTTCTGTTGGACTAAATATATAATTTGCATCTATATAAGAATCGTCAACAGAAAAACGCAGTTTATAATATAATTTTGGTAAAAAGAGTAATATACAAATAAGAAAATAATATATCTCGGATATAATATGTATTTTATGATCAATATAATTTAATTCTATCGTTTTTGGATATATAGATAGTGTAGATGTATTTTTTATTTTTTTTAAAAATGTTATGATTGTATTAAGTATAGTTTTAATATATAATATGAATTGTTGTTCAATAGAAATTACTAAAACATACTTTTTATTTAATAACTGAGAAAACATTAAAAGCGGTGGATTAGTTAAGTGAATATTTTTATCTTCAAGACAAGGCAATGTCAGTGTGATATATTCATATAGTTTTTTTATTATATCATATGACAAAGGCTTTGATAATTCAAATATATAAATTGTTCTATTTGTATTATGTTTTATTAACTCCTCATATTTATGAGATACTCTATTTAATGAAATTTGTTTTTTAGATGAAATAAATCTAATAGCTGTCTTCCTTATTGTATAAATTCTTTTTATTCTGTGATTTATAGTAGATGGACAATCATATACATTATTCCCAATTATAATTTTATTATCTTTTATATTTATATTCGGTAACAATTTTCCTATAATATAATTAGGTGTAGTATGAACTCTGTATAATATGAACATAAATGTTCTAAATGAAAAATACAATACGTTATCACAATTTGTAATTGTTTTTTCATAGGGATGATAAATTCCAAAAAAACTGTTCTCTGAACCTACTAGCAATTTTCCGTCACTATTTATTTTAGATGCATTGTGATCTATAAATTGAATTAAAAATATTGTATATAAATTATGGGTAGGTACCTTGAAAGTACTGTTTAATGAATATTTATCTAAAAAAAATTTATTTAATTTGAAAAAACTGTTCCAAGTTAGATGATATTTTGAAGATTTATATATTATATTTATACCAGGTCTATTATTGATACTTTTTAAAGAACTATCACTTATAATACAAGGTTCTTTATTAGAATAACAGGTATGTAAAATATTTAACATGTTTTGTATATCAGACAAATCATATATGATTTCATTTTTAGTAGTTTTATCGATGGTATAATGCAAATTTTTAAAAAAGTTCATCTAATATGTAATATACATTATTTTAAATATTTAAACTAATATATAGTTTCTATGAGTATCTTGCAAATTTATCTCATTTCCAAATTATTTATAAACTGTGAGTTTTTGTGTATCATAAATATATCCGTGCATTTATGAATTACAATGTAATTATTATTTTTTAAATATTCTATTATTGGAATACTTATATCGTTATAATTATTTTCAAAACCAATAACATCTATAAACACTTTATTAAAATTAATGGATTTAATTACATCAAACTCTGCACCTTCTACATCAATTGATAAATAGTTAATATGTTTAATATTATATTCATCGCATATGGTTTCTATTTTTTTTGTGTCTACTTTAATTAATTCAGTTATTGAACTCATCTGTTTATTTTCCCTTACTAATCTTTCCAAATGTCTTGGATCATAATTGTTTTTTAATCCTGAAAGCATTTCTGTATAACCAGTATTACATAAGAATTCAGCAGTTCCGTCATTATTACACACAGCAGAATTGATATTAATATTATTTGGTCTATTAATAAGTAATTTATCATATACCTTTTTTATTGGTTCGACATTTATACCAGTCCAATTGTTATACTTTTCAAAATATAATGTATTATTAAAACTAATGCCATCGTGCGCACCAATATCCATAAATAAACCGTTTTTATATCCTTTAAATATGCAGTTTTCTAAATATTTGTCTTGATTATCTTGTGAGTAAAACATATATATATATATACATCTTAATAGTATTTTTAAGTATTTAAATATAATACCTATGTATAATATATGATGTCTTCTACATCTATATCATTGGAAAATTTTTTAAATAATTGTCAAACTGGAGATATATTATTATATAATAGTAATTATTGGTATTCGAGGTGTATAGAATATGTAACAGGCTCACTATATAGTCATATAGCTATTATATTAAGAGATCCTGTATACATCAATCCTAAATTAAAAGGACTATATGTTTTGGAATCATCTAAAGAAAATATATGCGATAGTAACCTAGAGAAAAAAATAATAGGTGTTCAGATAATACCACTAAAGCACGTATTAGAAGAATATAAGAATAGTTATATAGGAAATTTATACTATAGAAAATTAGATGCAAATAAAAACGAATCTTTTATATCTAAATTAACAGAATGTATAAATCATACAGAGGGTGATATATACGATCTAAATCCCCTCGATTGGTTAAAAGCAGGGTGTAATATTAACATAGGTAATGTTCAAAAAGAAAATACATTTTGGTGCTCTGCACTGGTTAGTTATGTGTATTCTAAATTAGGATTTTTAGATTCTAATATTCCCTGGACTATAATACCTCCTCGTAAATTTAGCTATTATGAAAATGATAGTTTAACCTATTATAATTGCACATTACAACCCGAAGTTCTTATTGATTTAAGTAGTAACTAAAAATATACTAATTAATTATCACATGGAATTGTATCATATGATAGTTATACCTTTTAAAAGTTGGGTATATAATTATACGTATTAGTGTCCTTTAAAAATCTACATCTATTATTTATTGGAAAGTCGTATTTCTTACACCAAGATAATGAATATACAGTTTGCTGTTTTTTTATTTCATTAATATCGTCATTATTTAGTTTTTCTTTTACATAAGAAATACCTTTGATCAAAGATTTTATTTGTTTTGATATAAAATAAATATTACTTGCGCGGATTAATTGAATAAATTCATCTGGGATATCATTTGAAATAATTCTATTAACATATTTATTTTGCTTAGATATAATGCTTAATTCTTCTACTATATTATATAACTGATTTAACTCATCTTTGTTTATTCCTTTAAAATTTTTACATACTATATATTTTTCACTATTTGCAGCTCTTGAGGTAAATGGTTTTACTATATGTATTTTATCGAAATAATGAGCCAAAATATATATAAGGTCTATACTTGACTGATGAAAAAGGTCGAATAATTTAAGTACCATATTACCATTATATTTTAAAATACTTAAACCAGTAACTGCTTCACAAAAAATTAATCGAAATGCTAATATTTCTTGATTAGAATAATCATCTGAAAAATCAAAACCACCATCTCCAGTAACTATATCAGCTTTATTATAATTAAATAGTGTAGCGAAATACTTAATATTAGTTAAATTATATAAATCTCCTGTGTCGTCTTTTCCAAATGATATGGTATAACGATTACATTCTTTAAAAATACGGTTAGATTTTTTCCAACCAGGAATATCATTATTATATGGTTTTAATGTTATACAATTAATTGTATCCATTGGGTTTATACTATACCGTCTTCTATAAAAATTAAAGCATTCAATAAAACCCCCTGGTCCCTCGGCTAATGCACCATATACTATTGAAGATTTATTTGTATCTATTATATTAAAGTCTCTACATATTTCCCACATTTTAAAAAAAGATCTACTAATTGGATCATAATTTGCTATTCCAAGATTACTACTTTTAGATTTTATACAATGATGTAACAATTCATATTCATTCGATAATTTTTTACAAAAATCCCAAATTTTTATATTATCTATATTAGTTATCATATTTTTATATTTATTCAGCTTATTGTATATCTCAGTATCTAATAAATATTCAGGCAATTCATCTGAAATATCTAAATTAATTAATGGATAATCTGGTATATTATCAATTGTTATTACGGATTTTTGTAGTAATTCCATTAATACTACTAATTAATATTATTAATATCTTTATATGTTTTATTTTTTAGGCTTGTATTTATCATACAACGATTGTAATTCAGAAGACCAAAATTTGTCTTCACCTTCATCAGATTGTTTTTTCAATTGATCTAATTGTTCTATCATTTGAGCATATAAATGACTATACTGATCTTCTCCATCTCCTTGCTTACTCTTTAGTCTATCTATCATTTTATCATATTTTATAAGTTTAGCTGCTTGTGGAGGTAGTCTTTTACGCTGTTTATGTCTAGAGCGTATAGACCTAACTGAAGATTGAGGAAGTCGCACACCTTTAGCGGTATCTACTGGTGGCTCTGGAGGTGTAACTTGAGATGAAATAGGTGATACACTTTCTGCAGCGCCCTCTTTTCTTTGTTTAGAAGAACTTTTTTCATCTGATACCGGTTGAGTTTGTTTTGAATCTGGAGCTGAAATTGTACCAATTATAGAAGCTGCAGCTGCACCTGATCCTGCCGCCGATGAAGATACTACAGGTTTTGGGGAAGTTACTTTTTTTTGATCTGTAATATAAGTAGAATATGCAATCCGTATTCCTTGGTTAATACTATCTATAGGATATGTTGATGTTAATTCTGACTGTATTTTTGGATGATGTTTTGCATTTTTTAAAAAGCGTATATATTTGGGGCTTGTTAATATTATTCTTACTATATCATCTATTATATTATCGCCTTCCGTTTTCTTTTTAAAGATGAAATAGTTAAATAAGAATGACAATTCACTCTCTTCAGATGTTAATCTAATGTCTTTACTTAGTTTATGATAATCAGAACCAGGTGAGGAATTTTTAATAAATTGATATACATCTTTAAATGAACCTATAGATGTTTGTCCTGTAACATCGGGCAAATCTGCTTTTTTCATTTCTTCAGATGACAGTGGTATAATATTATAAGCAGCTAGCTTAGATTTAAGTATCTCAAAATTAACTAAAAACTCTTCAATAATTTGATTAATAGAATTCATAAATACCTTTATAGGTAACCCTACAGAGGATTCGTTTGCAGGAAACTGTATCTCTCTATAATCTTTTATAATTTTCCACATTAAACTTCCATTTTTATATACTTGTTTGCTTCCATTTCTTGGAATAGATTTTAACAATTCAAATATTTTATGTCCGTCAAAACAGCAACCTATAAAATAACCGCCTTTTTTTAGATTATCTGAAATATTTTTTACGAAATTATCAAGTATAATAGGGCTCTTAAAGAAATAATGTGTCGCAAACATTACAGAAACAATATTAAATTTATTTTTACTAAACATTGTATCAAGTGTAGTATTGGGATTCCATAAATTATTGAATAAAGTTGTATACCTCTTATCTATAATAGATCTCTCTTCTAAAATAGATTTGCTTACATCTCCTACTAGAAAATATATATCTGGATATGGATTATTGTATTTATGACTTTGTTCTTTGTAAAAATTGTTCCTTGCGCAAGCACCATCTTTAAAATCTTCAATATTGTTATGCATATAGTCTATTCCAACACAAGTTTTTATATTATGATCTCTCCATTTTGGAATATCTCCTCCTTTACCACAAGCAAGATCTAATAAAGATATATTTGTAATTCCCTGTTCTTTTAATAATTTAGTCACTGTTCCCAACAGTATTCTATTTTTTATTACTTTATTATGAAAATTTTGCATTGTTATTGTAACAGACTTTTCTCTACTTCTCGAAGACCTATCTGTATTATAGTATTTTTCCTCTTCTTGAGATTGTGTTGGTATATTTTGCCCAGTACATATCATCTTAGGAGTAACAGGATTATAAATTGTTCTCCAAATATTATGAGCGACATTCATATGATTTCCAAAATTAATATTAGTTTTAAAATCTAATGGTGACTGATAATATTCAGAAATCTTATCTTTAAATTTACTAAATAACTCATATCCATTTATTTCAGAATGAGATTTTCTCATAAAGTGTCTGACTGAAGGTATACTATCTATTAAATATACAGATCTCTCTAATAATGTTATTTCCCATTCTCTTAAAGACCCTTCGGGTTTTAATGTCATTTCCAAACATTTATTAACTTTTTGGAATGCCTTTTCTTGTCTTCTTAGACCTTGTTTATATTGAAAAGTTTTATCGTGACGTGTTCTCAAAATTGACCATCTTAAATTAGGATTAGGCTGATATCCAGGTAGAGATTGGTCAAAATTAGTATAACTTACTTCAACTATGGTATTATCATCAATAGGCTCTCCATCTTCAGAATTAATGTCTGCTTTCTTATAAAACAACGATTGTTTAATAGGTATTAAAATATTGTAAATATTTTCAATTACTGGCTGTGGAGGTTCAAATAAGATAGGCTGTAAAACTTTTGAATATTTTATATTAGAATTAAAACAAGGATTACTTCTTGTTATATGATTACCTCCATTATATAATCTTGCTGATACGTACTCATTATATGAAGTAACGCCTTCTATAACAGTTGGTATTTTTTTTATTTTATTCTTAGTAACTTTTCTTTTACCTTTCGTTGCAACATCAATAGTATCAAATCTTATTAGGAAATCAATTGTATTGTCTTCAGGAGGTTTCCACTTTAAATTAGATTTCCAAGTATTATTTTGTTTTAAATCATAATCTTGATTTGTTGGATTATAACCGACAGGATACTTTGCGTGAGTATATATTAGACCATCTAAATAGTACCTTGAATTTATTAGAGGATGTGGTATTTTTGCTTGATAATCTACCCAAATATCATTAGAATGTTGAAAAATATTCTTTTCAGGAGTAGCTATAGAAAATTTTTTTACAAATATTGAAAACTCACTCTGATTTTCAGGAGGAATAATTTTTTTTGGAAAATAAGTATTCATTTTAGATAAACGTGTCTCTATTTCCGCTGAAACATCCATTAGTGGTAAATTACATACGTCAACTCCATCAAATAAGTAGCAATCAAAAACGCCATATTTATGCAAAGGATTCTTGTCTGCGTCATATTGTAAATATTCTCCATTAAATATATACGACCCTTTACTAAATTCACTAGTTATACCTGTATCATATACACGCATATTACTATCTATTAGATACATCTTGTTTTGATAAGATGGATCCCCGTTTGAAGGCATTATGTCAGATCTAAATTTAATTAGAATCATACTATAACCATCTGCTTTATCTGTAACAGTATAGTTAGACCAAATTGACTCCGGAGAAGTTTCTCTAACATTATTTAATTCGATACTTACTACCTTTGGACTTATAAAATAGTTATTGTCAGATCTATATTCATCACTTTGCCTAATAATAGACCTCTGTTTTTTTATATACTCAGCTTCTAACTGCCTTAATGACTGATTTGACTGATCTTTCACTAAATTGTAAAAATGAAAGTCATTATATTTTGAATTTAAAGCGGCTATCTTTGCTTTCAAATCATCTGTTTCTTCAGATGATTTACTTCTCAGAGATTGATACTCATATATATCAGGGAATGTATTTAATTTAGATTGGATTCTATTTTGTAACATTTTAGAAACCTCTTGTCTATATAATTGAATTACGGTTTTTTGATCAGTTAATGTTGTATAAATCGGATATATACTCATTGAAGACAATGAAGGTATGTATATCTCTCTTATAAATTCTGTTAATATTTCTTGTGAGAGATTATTATTTGTGTGAAATTCTATTTCATATTCATACATTTCATCTTGTTCGCCTATTTCTGAATCAATAAAATTTTTAACAGGTATCATATTTGTATTATAATCTGTTTTAGAAGTTTTGATACGGGTTATATCTACTTGAAATGTAGATCCTTTTAATATAATTTCATACGTTACTCTGTTTTTTAATCGAAAGTTTTTAAATAGCAATGAGTAGTCTGCTGATTGCAAACTAGAATATGCTTCATTTGCCTCTTTTTTTAAAGAAGATAAATATGGGTTTGATATATCTGATGGGACAAAATCTCTTTTTACAAAATCATATTTTAATTCAACTTTACCACCTATTCTCGTACGTATAGATTCAAGATCAATATTTGCTCTATTATTTTTTGTAGTATATCCTTTTGCAATCATAGAGTCGAACTCTTGTTGTTCTTCTTCTGTAGTTATTTTCCAATCAAGAGAGCCTTTATAAATTAATTGCATAGTTCTATTAAAATGGTCAATCCCCTTTTTATTTTTTCTCCATTCAGATAGACTGGGTAGCTTATTAGTCATACAATAATCTGAAATAGCAGATACCTCATTTAAACTAAATCTTAGCTTTTGAATACCAAGATTTAAATTATGTTTTTTTTGGAATGTAATATCTAATGAAGTATTGACAGTATTATTTGCAGTAACTCTTTTAACCTTAATATCAGAATCCATTTCTTTAGTAACTAAGTTATCATAAAAATCTATTACTTTTCTAAATTGAGTTAAATTCATGAGATTAATATCACCCTCAAATTGAGGCAAGGATAACCCTGCTCGTAATTCACACTCAACATCTGGAAATGGATAATGCGTATTTATATTATGAAGAAATCTTCCTATAAATTGATTTTCATTTTCCGTAATAAACGGTTGTGACATATATAATATATATTATAAAAAGGTTTTAAATAAAAAATCAAATTTATTTATTCAATGTGAAGCATATTAATTAATTCTAATTTTGTTATGTTAATTTTACTAACTTTGCCCATTTTTTTTATATTTAGGTTATTCATTTTTGCTATATTCTGTAATTCGTCTAATTTTTTCTTTTCTAATTCATTTTTACTATATTTTTTATTAGTACAAAGTATATCTACTAACATAGACCCTCTTATAAAAGGAGGAGATAATGTAGAAGTGTATGTATATACAAGGTTATTATTTTCAGATAATATAACAGTAGCATTTTTAATATTGAATTTTGTAATATAGTCTATTTTATTTGATTGTATAAATACAACATTAACATTAAGAATATCTCCATAAATCTTTAACATGTTGATAGTTATGGGCCTATTATTAGAAAATACGTCATCTGCTTCTATTTTTTTAAAATGTTTTGTAGAATAATCATATTCTTTATAATAGTTTTCTTGATTAAAAGTATTTATTAACTTAGATTTAATTTGTTTTAATTCTTGAAGTTGATCTATTGGATTCATCATATAGAATAGGTTAGATAGAGAGCTAAAGAATAGTTTACTTAAATAATCTCCTTCCTTTTTTAATTGTATTATAAATATATTTTGGTCTTGCTCTTTTATTTTATTTAGATATAAACAGGGGCAAGATATATCATTTCTAGATGTACTTTGTACCAATAATGGTTTTTTAATAGGTTTAACTATGTTTGATTTCATTATATCAACTTCGCTATAATCTATATTTTTTAATGAATTTCTATCAGAATTAGTTAATGGGCTTAATTTTGAACAAGTTGATATAGTATGTTCATTCGATCTATTGATTAATAGTTTTCCTTTACAGAATAATTTTTCCATAGGAGATTTTATATACACTTTTTTTGATTCATTTAATGTGTAATCTCGTTCTGATTGAATTTCATCTAATTGTTTAGATATATTATCTGTATTGATCTTAGAAAAAACATTTTGTATTAAATATTGTAGCTTATTATTGATATATACCATTATTCTTAATGTATATAAATTGTTTTTATATACATCAAATTTATTAAAACTCACTATAATTATTGGTCATAGTTAAAATTTTAGGAATTGAATTAGAGGTATGATGGATATTATCTAATTGATCTAATTCATCCATCTCATCTATATCATCTATATCATCTATATCATCTATATCATCTATATCATCTATATCATCTATATCTTCTATAACAGTTGATTGATATAATAT
>MDTG01427673.1_pt1 | contig 16598 bp, 17 predicted proteins | sample 811421 | NCBI WGS metagenome assembly MDTG01 (sample SAMN05326645, study PRJNA326480) | marine metagenome | isolation source: seawater | place: Pacific Ocean: South East | collected 2011
GTAATTTTACATTTCTTAAATCTAATTTTTTAAAACTAAAATATTTAGAATTTTTATGTTTTTTTAAAAAATTTATTCTATCTTTTTTTAGTTTAACTGAATAATAATTATTCAAATTATCTATTCCTATAACATGTATTTTTTTTTCAATTAATTTTTTACATAAGTGAAAACCAATAAATCCAGCAGCACCTGTAACTAAAATAGTCATATGTATATTTTTTTCTTCTTAAAATAACTTTTTATTGTTCTTTTTTTTCAATCTCTCTCTTTAATTCTTCGTATTCTTGCATTTTTCTCTTCATAAAATTTAAAGTGAGTTTTGTTTTTTCTGATATTCCTTTGGTAGTTAATATGTATAAATAATTCATTTTTTTTGGATTTTTTTTAAAATTTTTAATTTTAATTAGGCCTTTTTGCTGCAATGACTTTAAACAATAATTTAGTTTACCTAGGCTAAAATTTAGTTTTTTTGCCAACTCGCGTTGAGAGGATTCAGGTTTTTCTTTAAGTTTTCTTAAAACTTGTAAATCGTCTTCTTTGTTCATAGTTTAAAAAATACTCTATTATATCGTTCAATAATTGAACAGTAAAGAACTTATTTTAAATTTAAGAAATAAGTTTTTTAAAATTAATAACAAATTACAAGCTTTTATTTAATAATCTTTAGTATTTGTTTGATATTTTTTACAGTAAAATCAGGTTTGCAATTTAATTTTTCACTATAACTTCTGTCAATAAATATTGTTAAACACTTTGCAGCTGCACCGGCATCAATATCACGCCATCTATCGCCAACCACATAGCTCTTTTTTAAATCAATATTAAACTTGTCTTCTGCATAAAATAACATGCCAGGGTTAGGTTTTCTAAAATAGTCATTTTCTTTATCTGAATAATTTACTAAAATATTATCAAGTTTAAGTCTTTTTTTTAAAAATAAATTTATATTTTCAACATTAATTTTAGAATTTTTTTTCCTAATTACGTCAGGCTGATTAGTAAAAAGCATTAATAAGTAATTTTTTTTTAGATAAGAACATACTTCTAATACATCTTTTTTTAAATGAATCTGATTTAAATTATTAAATGATTTTGGCTTTAAAAATCTATTGACTGGTGTATCAATCAGTGTCCCATCTCGATCAAAAAATATACATTTATTTCTTCGTCCCATTTTTTAATTTCTCATATTTGATTACTTTTTTTTTATTAAACAATTCATAATATTCAACCACCAATTCATCAATATTAATTGGGATATTTTTTTTTTTGATTTTAAATTTAATATAAAACAATTCTATTTTATCAATTAAACGCTGAAATAAATTTCTTATATTTATGTGCCAATATAATCTTAAAATGATCTTTAATAATAGACCTTTATTTTTTTTGTTATATTTTTTTTTCATAAGATCATCAATTTTTTTTAAATTAACAATTCTTTGTAAAAAATAAAATGTTTTTACTCCCAATTTTGAAATTGATTTATTATATTTTGTTTTTTTATAAATAAAAGTTAGTTGATTTTTAAATTCTTTATCTATGTTTTTTTCAAATATCATATCCAAAAATTCCATATTTGAAATATTTTCAAAAGGGACAATGATTAAATTAGTAAAATAAGAACTATATAGTCTAATGATATTTTTGTAATTAAATTTGTAAAGATTAAACTTTCCCTCTATGAAATTTTTAAAAGATATATTTGAATTAACAAAAAAAAATTCTTTTTCTTCAAATGCAATTAAAGTTTGAACATTATGTAAAAAGATACTATTCAATAGATCATACGGATTTCTTAAGACAATCAAAACTTTAGTAGATTCTGAAAAATTATTTTTTAAAATTTCAAAAGATTTTTCTAAGTTAACAAACTCGCTTCTATCTGCAATTAAGTCTTCTTGTGAAATAATAAATCTATTAGGTAATTTTTTTTCAATATTTCTTTGTTTCTCGAGTACATTGTACTCTATGTCATTATCATCTATATACTCCTCTAAATTTATATAGTTTAAATTATATCTTTTACATATTCTCGGGAAAATTTCTTGTTGCAAGGTTGTAGAACCTGCTTTACCTAAGCCTATATGAATTATTTTCATATAATATTATTATAATTTTAAAATTGGTCTAAGTATTTTGCCTTTTCGAAATTCATTAATCACTCTATTAATGTTATCAATATTATAAATTTTTTCAAAAAATAATTTATTTATAAATTTTGATTTTTTTATTATTTGAATTATTTGAGGAAGATCTTTTTTGAAATTTATATTTCCACCCCAGCTACCAATAATTTTTTTACCTTTAATTAAATCATGCGGATTTATTTTTATATTTGATTTTGAATCTGGGTGAGATGCAAAAATAACTTTTCCTTTGTTATGAATAAAGTTTAAGCTTTTTGATAAAATTTTTATATTTCCTGAAGTTTCTATAATATTGTCATAATTATTCATTTTTATTAAATAATCGTTTGAGAAAAAATTAATATTTTTATTCTTAAAGATTTTTTTTAAATTTTGAATTTTAATATAGTTTTTTTCTAACACATCTACATTTTTATAGCCTAAGCTTATAGCTGCAATTAAAGATGATATGCCTATGCCTCCTAATCCAATAATAAGAATTTTGTTTGTTTTTTTTTTTGAAATACTATTTAAAACCATTCCAAAACCAGTAGGAAATGCACAACCTAATAATGCACCTGTCTTTAAATCTATAGATTTTGGTAAATGGTAAACTCTATTATCTGATACAATAGAATGTGTACAAAAAGTTGTTACTTTTCCTGCATTTATTTTCATTTTTTTTGAATTATAATTAATATTTGAGCAATCTTTTTTATTTTTTTTAATCCAACTAAGAAATACTCTGTCGTTAACTTTAAAGCCTTTTACACCTTTTCCTAATTTTACAATTTTACCCGAACCTTCATGTCCGAGCATGTGTGGTAGCCATTTTTTATTCTCTCTTTTGCCATCAATTTCCATAATTTGACTTTTACAAATTCCGGTATAGCTTAATTTCACAAGTATTTGATTTTTTTTTGGATTTTTTATTGGAATATTAATAATTTTTAATTTTTCTTTAAAATTTTTTAATATGGCTGCTTTAAACGTTTTTCTCATTAAAAGGGGCCTTTAAACCAATTGCCAGGAATATCTATCGGTCCATCAGATATAAATTGTTTCTTATTAAATTTTTTTTTTATTTTCATTAATTTTAAAGTTTTCAAAATTATATCTTTATAATTTACATAAAATTTAGCACCATCATAAGTACTTGGAATAGGTATATCTGGCAGTCCCATAATAATAGGTGGAGATTTTAAATTGTAAATTAATTTAGATACAACTTTACTCACAATGTCAGCTGAAATAGAACCAGACACCATACCAGTATCAAGACAGATCAATCTTTTTGTTTTTTTTACAGATTTACATATCAAATTTAGATTTAATGGTTTTATTAATTTTAAATCAATAATTTCAATTTCTATTCCAAATTTAGATTTTAATATTTCTGAAGCTTTTATTGCCTCAAGAGTAAGATATCCATTTGAAATAATTGTTAAATCTTTTCCTTTTTTAAGTAATTTATTAAGCTCCAAATTTTTAATTTTTGGATTACTTACGGTTCCATAAATATTATGAAGCCACCTATGTTCTAAAAAAACTACTGGGTTAGGATCAAATATAGAATTAATTAATAATTGCTTCGCATCTTTAGGGTTTGATGGACAAACAATTTTTAAGCCCGGAATATGATAAAACCAAGATTGTAAGTTTTGAGAATGTGTAGGTCCTTGACCCCATCCACGTCCTATAATCAATCTAATTGTAATGGGTATAGATTTTTCTCTTCCAAACATATATTTCCATTTTGCTGCAGAATTGACTAATTGATCCATTGCTAATAAAAAAAAATCTAATCTTTGATGAGTAATAACAGATTTCACTCCTCCAATAGCAGCACCTACCGCAACACCCATAACAGTATTCTCTGAATTTGGTACTTCAAAAACTCTTTTATTTCCAAATTTTTCTAATAATTTTTGAGTAGTTGAAAAAGTTCTTTTGGGATCATTCACACCTAATCCATAGCATAGTAAATTTTTATCTTTTTGAAGTGAAAAAATTAAAGCTTCGTTTATAGCTTCGCTAAATTTTTTTTTTTTTTTATTCATAATCACCAAATAATAATTTTTTAAATTTTGGATATTTAGACTTTTCAGCAAAAATAAATGCGTTAAATACTTTTGATTTAATTTCACTTTCAATTTTTTTTACTTTTTTTGAGTCTTTTTTTAATTGAGATTTGACTTTTTTTAGGACATCATTTTTTTTCCATTTCTCTAGTTTACCTAATGATCTATAGCCCAAATGACTATCGTCATTTGGCCCACAATGTTCTAGCCATCTTGTAGTTTTAATCTCTAAAAATAAAGGTTTTTTATTTTTATTTACATAATTGATTGCTTTATTCATTTTAGAATAAATGTCCTGAACTTTAGTTCCATTAGAAAAACTTGACTTAACACCAATACTATTAGCTAATTGAAAAATTTTTCTATTTTTCGGCTGTCTTGATTTTAAATCAGTATAGACTGAAAATTCGTTGTTTTCGCAAATGAATATTATTTTTAACTCATTTACTGCTGCAAAATTTAAAGACTCATAAAATGAACCTTGCTCAACAGAAGCATCGCCTAAAAAAATAAAAGTGATATTATTTTTATTTAATTTTTTGGATGATAAAGCCAAGCCAACGCCTACAGGAATGTTGTTTCCGAGGATTGAGGTTGATCCCATAAAATTTACACTCTCGTCAATCAAGTGCATAGATCCACCTTTGCCTTTCGAACACCCAGTTTCTTTTCCATAAAGCTCACTTATCATTTTATTCAAGTTCCCACCTTTAGCTAAATAATGTGTATGTGGTCTATGCATACTAATAGCATAATCTTTTTTCTTAACTAAAATTGAAAAAACTGCAGATATAGCCTCTTGTCCTACTGATAAATGTGTTGGACATCTCATCTTACCTTCTAAATATTTTTTTGAAATGGTTTCCTCAACAAATCTTAAATAAAAAAGTATCTTATAAAAACGTAAATAATTTATCATGGTATAAACCAATAATAATCACCATTATATTTCAATTCTTTAAATAATTTTTTCCATTCATCAACAGATAAAATTGTTTTTGCCGTCAAATTCCAATCATACATTCTTTTTTTTTCCTCAGAATTTCTATAAGCATCAACTGTTATAAAACTTCCTTTATTTGATACTCTTGATATTTCTTTGATCGCTTTTCTACATTCATCCAGCTCTAAATTATGAATTGTGTTTATTGAAATTATATAATCAAATTCGTTATTTTTAAATTCAAGATTATTTGCGTTGCCTACTTGTAAAAACTCTCCCATTTCATTATGACAATTTTCAATCGCATAGCTAGATATATCTATTCCTTTCACTGATATTCCTTTAACTAATCTTTTAAAATCATACAACATAAAACCTTTTCCACAACCAACATCAAGTAATGAACTTTTAGAATTAAGTTGCCAGTGTCTTTTGAAGTCAGGTACTACTTCAGACCAATATTTTGGATGATAATTATACCCCCCATATCCATGCCTTCTATTACCGTCAAAAAATTCTTTACCAAATAATCTAGCGATAGATCTTTCTTCTAGTGTCTTTGAATTAGCCCTTTCCTCAAAATTTCTATTAGCTTTTGGGTACTTATTTAGTAAATCTATTTCTTTTCCCATAATTATTTAATTTTATTTTTTTTCATCCATTTAACTGTATAATTTATATCACTTACATATAATTTTTTTTCTTTATACATTTTAATTAGATCTATAATGGCATCTTTAACGCCATATAAAGGTTTAAACCCAGTATTTAATAATTTCGAGGAGTCTAGTCTATATGATCTAGGATCATTATTATTTTTCATAATATTAATTTTTGCACCAGTTAATTGAGAAATTATATTTGCAGTTTTAAGTATTGATAAATTTTCAAAGCCTGCATTATAAAATCCAGGTTCTATTTTTTTTTTATTAAATATAAAATATTGAAAAATTCTAGAGATATCACTTATGTTAATATTTGGTCTTATTTGATTTCCACCAAAGACAATTATCTTTTTATTTTTTAATGCCTGTATAGTTAAATTATTTACGGATACATCAAACCTCATTCTAGGTGAATAACCACAAACTGTTGCTGGACGAATAATATGACAAGTTAAATTATCTTTATAACTAAGCATAATCCTTTCTGCTATCATTTTAGTTTTATTGTAAGTTGATATTGGAACTAAATCTAAATCTTCAGTGACCTTTTTTTCCTTTTTTATTCCATAAACGCTTCCTGAGCTTGAATATAGAAAGTGTTTAACTTTATTTTTTTTACATTTATGCAAAATATTAAGTAAGCTTAAAACATTTACGTCCCAAGATAAAACTGGACTCAAATCTACACTTGGATCATTTGCAATGTTGGCTAAATGTATTACCGTATCAATATTATTAAAAATTTTATCATCTATTAATCTAATATCACCTTTTATAATTTTTAAATTTTTGTGTGGTCTTAAAAAATTTCCAAACCACTGAGTATCAAAAACACTTATTTTTAAATTTAATTGAAGTAAATCAGTAACTAATTTAGTGCCAATATAACCGCATCCACCTAAAACAAGTATTTTCATAAATATTATTTTTTATGTTGATAAAAAATTTTTTCTTTAATTAGTCTTTTTTCATTTTTTAAAAACCACGCTATAGTTTTTTTTATTCCATTTTCTAAACTTATTTTTGCTTTCCAATTTAATCTTTTTACTAATTTTTTACTATTTAAAGAGTAAACTTTATCTTTCCCTTTTCTTTCTGGTCCAATAATAACGTTTTGACTAAAATTTGATCTACACATTTGAAAAATTTTTTTTACTAAATTTAATATTGTTACAATTTTTTTATTAGAAATGTGATAAATTTCACCATTTTTACCCTTAATAGAAATTTTATATGTTGCTTCAACAACATCATCAATATAGATAAAACTTCTTTTTGATAATCCTCCACCATCTAATTTTAATTTTTGATTTGTAAAACACGCGTAAATACTTCTTGGAATAATTCTATAAAGTTGCTGACCAGGTCCGTATACATTTGCTGCTCTAGTGAAAACAATGGGAAAACCATTATTTTGATATAATTGCATAGCGTGTGTATCAAAGCACGCTCTTGAGATCGCGTAAGGCGTTGTAGGATTGTAGCTGCTCTTTTCAATCATATTAAATGAAGTTTTGCCATAAACTTCTGGGGTAGAGATATGAACATATTTTTTTATAAACTTAAAATTTTTAATACCTTCAACTAATTTTACAGAGGAAATTACATTAGTTTGGTACCAATCAATTGGATGAACCCAACTTTGCGCCACCATACTCTGAGATGCAAAATTTACTATGTGAGTGGGTTTAGCTTTTTTTATTAGGCTTAATATTTTTATTAAATTTTTGTTTAAATCAAGCTTAAAGAAAACAAAATTTTTTTTCAGGTTAATATTTTTCTTATAAACTAAAAAGAGGTCTTTGATCTCTTTTGATCTACTGATACCAATCACTTTATGATTTTTTTTTAAACAAAAATCTATAAAATTTGAACCTGTAAATGAATTACTTCCAATTATTAAAAAAGTTTTTTTCATTCACTATTTGAACATATAATTTAAATGATCATTTAATAATTTTAAATTATAATAATTTTTATTGGTCAAATTATTTACAGAATAACCGGAGGCAACACTAGAGATTAAATTCATCAATTTATAATTTATTTTTGCTGATAGGCCCAATGATGCAAAAGCAAAAAATGTATCTCCCGCGCCTGTTGTATCCACAGCATTTTCATTAAATGCTGGACAATAATATTTTTTTTTACCAACGAAATGGGTTGAGCCATATCTACCTTGGGTAACGATTAAATGTTTAAATTTTATTTTTTTTCTCAACTTATTAACTAATAAATCTATTTTAGAATGCTGATCTCTTGTCTCATGCCTTATTTCACTCTCATTTAGTATTAATGTATTAATATTTTTGTAATTTAAAAGTGTTTGAAAACTTCTGTTAAAGGAATTAATTTGAGTGTTTAAATAAATTTTTTTTTTGAACTTTTGTAAATAATTTCTTACTGATTTTGTTAAAAATCCGTGTCCATAATCAGCAATTATAATTAAGTCGCATTTTTTAGTTAGCTTACTTAATTTTTTAATAACCTCTTTTTCTTCAAATGAAGACATAAGTTGATCATTTAATTTATATATGCCCATAATCTTATTATTTTTGTAAGAGTCTAAATATCTATTTTTTACTATTGTGGGTGAATCTTTTTTAATGACAAAATGCATTTTTACTTTTTTATTTAAATTATTTCTTATGAAACTTAATTCATTATTTTTTTCACCTATACAAGTTACTAAATCTATAGAATTTACGAAAGAAGATATTAAATTTGAAATGTATCCAGAACCACCTATAAATTTATCTTCATTTTTTTTCTTAAAAATTAGAATTGGTTCTTTGCCAGATTTTCCAACTGGATCAATGAAAATATAATTATCTACTATCATTTCTCCAACCACTAAAACTTTTAACTTCTTAAATTTATTTAAATCAAATTTAATTTTGTTTAAAGAATTTTTTTTTTTTAAGGAATTTATATAACTTACATTTTCTTTTTTTAAGTTTTGTAAATTATTTTCATTAATAATCTTACTTGAACTAAATTTTTTTTCATTTATTACAACAAATTTACCATTATTTTTTTTTAAGGATAAAATTTCTTTTTTGAGGTTTTTATCTTGATTAATTTTTTTATTTGGATAATCAATGCCTTTGCAATAATAATCAGGTTTAATTTTTTCTATTATTTTTTCTGCAGTAAAATTATTGCTCTCATATACTCTATCAACAAATTTTAACTCAGATAAGAAGTTCATCCTTTGATTAATATTAAAAACAGGTCTACCTGGTCCTTTGTTAACAAATTCGTCAGAGGTTACAGATACTGCTAAAATATCGCCTAGTTGCTTAGCTTTTTTTAAATAATTTATGTGACCTGGGTGAATAACATCAAATACACCATGACATAAAACTATCTTTTTTTTTAACTTCATTGATTGTAACTTTTTATCTATTTATTTAATACAAGCAACTGGTAAACTAAAAACTAATTTATATAATTTCGTTTACAAATGCATCTACACTTGAGCACATCTTAGTTTTTTGATTAATATTTTGCCAAGATGTAAATTTACTATACTTTATCCAAAAAAATTCGTTATTTAGTGCTGTATGATCTTCAAAAGAATATAAAAAAGGAATTTTTGAGAATAATGCGAATATTCCTATCCCGCCACCATTATATTGAAAATATTTTTTTGAGTTTAATATTAATTTTGCATCTCCTAAAAAACTTGATGAAATTTCTTTTGAAAAAATAATATTTGAAAAATTTTTTTTTAAATTTTTGTAGTATTTAAAACCATTAATATCTGTCACTATAATTATTTTTTTATATTTGTATTTTTTTCTTATTGAAAATAAAATCTTTTTTAATTCGTTTACAGAGATATTTCTTTTTTTGCTAACTGAAGAACTGTAGAGTTTACTTTTTACTAAATATCTTGCATGGATTGTTAAATAATTTTTAGGGGTGTTTTTAAATAAAATTTTTTTAAAATTTTTTTTATCAAATATTGAAAGGAAATGCATAAAATTAAAAATAAAATTATATATTCTAATTCGATTTAAAACCCTATTTTTAAATAAAATTGGATTTTGATCATTTTTAATTTTTATAAACTTTTCCCATCTTAAAAATTTCACCTCAACGATGTTTTGATTTAAGAAATAGTTTGCTAAAATTTTCATGTCTCTAAAAAATAAAAATTTTCCTGACGCTGATAGTCTTTTCCACCCAGATCTCAATTCATCATTTATGATATAAAATATAATTTTCTCTTTAAATAAACTTAAATATCTAATTAGTATTATAAAATATATATAGTCTCCATATGTTGGAGGACTGCATTTACAATCATAAACGACGGTAACTTTCTTAATTTTTTTTTTTTTTAAAAATTGTATCAAATAAATAGCGTGAAAAAATCCATAAACTTTTTTTATTAAATTGATGTTAAAAAATATATTTTCTAACTTTAAAAAAATTACTTTTTTTATTTTTTTCAAGGTAAGAAGCATTTAAATTTGAAAACTTGATAAATATAAATTATATATTTTTAGAGTTTTATTTATAAAAATTTTAATTTAACAAGTTTATAATTTTAAGAACTATAATATACTTAATCATATGAAAATTAAACCAAAAGGAAATTTATTTCTAGTTATTACATTGATTTTTTTTATTATAATTTCTTTTACATATTTGGGTTATAATTCAATAAAAAGCTTTTTATCAAGTAATCTTGATATAAACACGAAAAATACTATAAAAAAAATATTAAAAAAAAAAGATCTTTTTTTTTTATCTAACTACGAAAAAGACAGATATAAATTTTTAGAAAAAGATCAAGTAATCTATACCAATATTGTTAAGAAAATTAAAAAAGAAATTACTTTACAAAAAGTAATAACAAAAAAAATTTCTAACGATTTTTTTGAAAATGTTAATATTTATTACTTGCCATTTGAAAACTATAAAAATAGCGGAAAAAAACCAGTGGGTTTTTTTTTTAAGATTAAAGGAAAATTATATTTAATTACAGGAGATGCTTTTTTTTATGAAATCAAAATAAATAAACAAATAACAAATAAATTGGAATTAGTAAAAATTGATTCAAATATAAACTTTAATATAAATTCAGACATCATAACAAATAAAGGACAATCTAGTATCAAAGGCGTTATGGTGGATAGCTTAGAGGAGAATATATATATATCGACTACAAATCTAAAAAGAAATGATTGTTATAATCTAAAAATAGTTAAAGCAAATTTAATTGAAAATTTTTTTAAGGTTCAAAATTTTTTTGAATTCAAAGAATGTGTGAAGAAGAAGAAAGATAAAAGATTTTCAATTTTACAGGGAGCTGGCGGGAATATGATTGACTATAATAATAAAATTTTATTTTCAACAGGAGATTATGCTAATTATTCAAGTGCACAAAATTTAAATGATCCTTTTGGCAAAGTTCTTTTAATTGATAAAATAAAAAAAGAAACTGAAATAATATCTGCAGGTCACAGGAATATCCAGGGGATGTATCTAGATAGGACAAATAATACTATTATTTATTCTGAAATGGGACCTAAAGGTGGTGATGAAATAAATATCAATAAAAAACCATTTAATGGAATAGTTAAAAACTATGGTTGGCCTATATCTTCTTACGGTGATCATTATGACAATAAATTTTTAGATGAAGCTCCTCTTTATAACTCACATAAAAAATTTGGGTTTATTGAACCAATAAAATTTTGGAATCCCTCAATTGCACCTACAAAAATACAAAAAATTTATACCAATGAAGGTAAAGAAAATATTTATGTTCTTTCAACATTAGGTTATTTAGATCAGATAAAAGAAGGTGATCAAAGTTTACATTTTTTATATTTTAATAAAGATTACAGTATGATAAGAAAAATTAAACAAGAGCCAATTTATGAAAGAGTTCGGGACTTTTTAATAGATGAAAACTATATTTATTTAATGCTAGAATCTCTGCCTGGCATAGGTATTGCTAAACTTAAATGAAAAAAATAGAGAAAATTAATTTTGGTGATCAAAATGTGGACATAATAAAATCTACTGTCGAAAAAAACTATATTGATTTGATCAATGATTATAAAAAATTTTATAAAAAAAAAGAAATTATAAAATCTTTCCTAGCTCAAAGAATATTTGCGAGATTTTTATCATTTAGAAGTTTAAATCCTGAAATCTTAAAACCCTTAACTTTAAAGATCAAAGATAAGTTTAAAAAACAAATTTATCTTGCTCCTTATTTGTATGTAAGACATTGCAAGTATAATAAGTTTATAAATTCAGAACATAAAAAAGCACTATTATTTACAGAACCTCATTATGATAAATATACTTTTAAAAATAAAGGTTATACATTTTGGATTCCTTTACATAACTCTAACAAAAATACTGGAACTTTGTGCTATATAAAAAAAAATAAAAGTATCGAAGAGTATTTTCCTATTAATGGCAAAAACAAATTTAATATAGCTAATTATGTATTAAATCACAAAACTGTAGAAAAGTTAATCAAAAAAAATGTTTTTCCTGTTAATTGTAACTATGGCAGTGGTTTATATTTTAATCAAGACATTTTGCATGGTGCTATCCATGCTAACAAGAATAATAGAACATCCATAAATTTTCAGGTATCTTATACAAACCTTAAAAATATTAAAAAAAATAAAAAGTTTTATATATCTAATTTCTATCTTGAAGAAAAAAATATACTTAACCTTATGTATCATGGGGATTTTGTTTATTATTATAAAAATAAAAAAAAAATAAATGAAATATTTAGCAATAAAAAACTACCTTATTATTTAGTTGGTAAATTTAAGATACTTAAAAAAAAAATAAAAAAAAAAAAATTAAATTTATTAAAGGATATTCATTATTCAAAAGAAGACAGTTGGTTAATTTAAATTGATTTTAATGAAATAAATACCATACCTTCTTTATAAGAATTTGGCATTTCAACTAATTTTTTAACCTGCCTCCAGCCTATTTTATGAGAAAATATTTTTACTTTATTTCTTTTCATGTGCTGAAAAATTTTTTTGGATGAATCCTGATCGGATATTTCTAGAAAAGCGTCCATATATTTCCAATGTTTTTTTTTAGTTTGTCTCAAAATATTTGACTCAGCAGCTTCTATATCTATTTTTAAAAGAATTTTTTTTTTTGGTTTTAATATATTTAAAAAATTTACACATTTTACTTTTACTTTTTCTATTTTTCCATAAGGCTTTTTCTTTAAATTTTCTATGTGACTACTTGTAGTGTTGCCTATAATTCTATTAAAATTAATTATTCCATTTCTATTAAAAACAGCCTTATTAAAAACTTCAATATTTCTGCACTTATTAATCTCAATATTTTTTTTTTGCCTATTGAAATGTTTTATGTCTGGTTCAAAAGATAAAATTTTAGGATATCCAATTTTTGATAAAATTATTGAATGAAGTCCTATATTTGAACCTAAATCATAAATCAAATCATAATAATTTTTCTTATGTACATAATATCCAAACAACATTAAATCTTCATAATCCCACAGTTGATAAGATTTAATATTTCCAAAGGAAAAAAATGGTAATTTTATCAAACCTATATTTTTTATGAATATATAATTTTTTTTTTTATTACCAAAAATTAATTTTGCGAATCTTAAAATTTTTTTTCTATTTAATTTAAACTTATTAGATCCAATAGAGCTATTAAAGATTTCAACTAAATCTCTATTTATAATTTTATTAAATAGATTGTCCTTAAATTTTATCACTTATTTCCTACATCCATAAAATTAAGTGTCAATGGTTTAAATTTATTTTTTTGTTTTGAAAAAGATTGTTTAAATAATATTTCCTCATCTTGACTCACTTTAATCTCTAAGACCAGTGGACCCCTATACATTAAAAGTTTTTGTATAAATTTTTCATTTAGCACTTTTTTTTTTGTGACATTCAAATATTTTATATTAAAAGACTCAACAATTTTTTTAAACTCTGGAAATTTAAGTCTTCCACTTGGGTGAGAGCCGTAATATCTTTTATTGAGAAATTCTTTTTGTGTATCTCTTATAGCCTTATATCCATTATTGTTAACTACTAATATTAAACAATTAATTTTTTTATTTGCTATGCTTTGGAGATCTTGAAGGTTCATTATAAAACTGCCGTCTCCACTTATACAAATTATTTTTTTAAATTTTTTTGATATCCCGACCCCAAAAGTTTCTGGTAAACCAGCGCCCATGGATGAAATGGCTGCAGAGCAGATTAGTCTATCCCCTTCTTTAATTTTTGAACAATGATAAGTTGTATACAATGCATTTCCACTTCCATCAGTTATTACGCATTTTGGTGTAGGACTTAATTTAGTTAAAATTGAAACTAATTCTTTTGAATTTGGTTTTTTTGAGGATAATTGTTTTACCCAATTCATAGATCTATATTTATTTAAATTCCACATTTCAATTTTGTTCTTGAAAACAATCTTATTTAAAATATTTTCAATTTTTTGATTAATGGATATATCAAATTTGATAAATGAATTTTTGATTTCTTCAAAATCATCATTAATCATTATTTTTTTTGATTTTTGAGCATAATCTTTAAATAAAGTTCCTGTATGTGGTATGCCCAACTTTGTGCCCAAGCATATTATAAGATCACTGTCATATAGTGCAGAATTTGCACCTCTGTGTCCATACATCCCGAGAACTCCTAGATTTTGCAATAAATCACTTGGGTAAATATCTTTTGCATTCCAAGTTGTGACAAATGGAATATTTTTTGATGTAATTATTTTTAAAAGTTTTCTAGATACTCCAGACAGTCTTAGTCCATAACCCAATACAAAAATGGGTTTTTTAGATTTGCTTATTAAATTATTTAATAAATTGATTTTTTTAACACTTGGTTGAAATTTTTGTTTAATTTTTTTAACCTTAACATATTTTGGTTTTAATAATTTTTCCCACGTCAAATTAACTGGAAAATCTATCCATACAGGACCTGGCCTTCCAGAAATTGCAGTTATAATAGCCTGTTCAAATTTATATTTAATTTCATATTTATTGTTTAATAAAAATGTTGCTTTAGTAATTGGTTTAACAATATCTAAAATATTGAGCCCTTGGGTACCAATTTGTCTTACTTTTTTTCCGTAAGATGTATGATTTGATCTTGCTTGACCACTAATAAATATACATGGGACGGAGTCTTGCCAAGCAGCTAATAATCCTGTGATAGCGTTCGAAGAACCTGGGCCAGTTGTGACTAAACAACATGTTGGTCTTGACGAAGCTTTAGCATTTGCAACGGCAGCTAATGAAGCAGATTGCTCATGAAAACTGTAAGTAACATCAAAATTTTTTTTTTCAAAAGAGTCAAAAAGATGAACTATACTCCCACCCTGAAGTCCAAATATATTTTTTATGCCATTCTTTTTTAAAATTTCTGCAACTAAATCACTCGCTTTTATTTTCATTTGATTGAATTTATAGATAATTAAAACTCATGTAATTTTTAGACTGGCCACCATCAACCGATATTATTGAGCCGTGTGAGAAGGATGCTAAATCAGAACATTGATATAATACTGCATTCGCTATTTCCTCTGATGTACCAAATCTACCAAGAGGACATCTTTCCTTTAAATATTGTTTTACCCGTGCTGGGTCATATTTAGATACTTTCGACCAGTGACCATTTTTTGTTTTCACAACACCTGGAAGAATACAAGACATTACAATATTTTTGTCTTCAGTAGCTAATATTCTACCCATTACGTGGGAGTAAACCGCAACTGAAGATTTTGCAACACAGTAGGTAACAGGACCCATATTTTCGAATGCGGCGACTGATGAAATATTAATAATTCTTCCCCATTTTTTCTTTTTCATTTTTTTAATTACCAAATTTGACAATTCAACTACAGAGAAAAAGTTAAGATCAAATAATCTTTTCCATTCAGATAAATCACAGTATGGATTTGTAATTTCTAAATTATGACCTGCGTTATTAATTAAAATATCTATACTTTTAAATTTAGAAATATTTTTTCTTAAATTTTTTTTCCAATTTTTTTTTAAAAAATCCAAATTAAATCCATATATGTTTACATTATATTTTTTTAATTTTTTTTTAAGCAAATTTATATTCTTGGATGTCCTTGATGTTATTATTAAGTTTACTCCTTCAGAAGCTAATTTTTCTGAAATTACTTCTCCAATACCATTTGCTCCTCCAGTAATAAGAGCTGTTTTATTTTTGATATTAAGATTCATTAAATTTATAAATTTATGTTAATTTAATATTTGTACTTATATGAAAAAAATTTTTACTTCAAATATAATTATCATTAAAGATAATAAATATTTACTCCAATTACGCAATGGTAGTAAAGCTAAAATTAAAGAAAATAATAAATGGGGATTATTTGGTGGACATTGTAAACCAAGTGAAAAAAGTAAAGAATGTGTTTGTAGAGAATTAAAAGAAGAAACGAATTTAGAAATTCAAAAGCCAAAATTTGAATTTTATATTTTTGTAAAAAAATATCATGCCAAAGTAAGCATATTTTCAAAAAAAATAAAAAAAATGGAAAATTTTAAACTTAATGAGGGTGCTAATTATGGCTTTTTTTCTAAACAAGATATTTTAAATATAAATAAATCTAATAAAAAAAAATTAGAAGTATCAAATATAACTCGTAAAATTTTTAAAACTTTTTTTTTAAAAAAAAACCCCAATCGTTGAGATTGGGGTTAAAATAAAAATTTAATAATCTGAAA
>MDTG01001831.1_pt1 | contig 16597 bp, 27 predicted proteins | sample 811421 | NCBI WGS metagenome assembly MDTG01 (sample SAMN05326645, study PRJNA326480) | marine metagenome | isolation source: seawater | place: Pacific Ocean: South East | collected 2011
AAGCGTAAGCGTAAGCACTACGGTGCTGCTGTAAAGGCTGCTGTTCCTGGTAATGGAAAGATGGAGCTAAAGGATGCCGTGATGTCTATCGGCAAGGCGATTGGCGCTGCCCACAGTTCTGATGGATCTAAGAAGGTCTTTGAGGACGAAGTTAAGAAACCTACGGCTTCGGCGTAAAAAATGAGTGATTCTCAACAAAAAGAAATCCAACGAGCACGCATGCTGGTGCTCGTTGGTGCGGGTCTTTCCTTCTTATTCTCTGTGAGTCTTTGGTTCTATGGGATGAGAGACGAAGGATTGTTTGTTGGTTTATGGGTTCCTTCTATCTTGGGACTTGGAAACTTGGTATTGTGCCGCGATGGTTGATTACGTAATCTTCATCTTTGGACTGTGTGTAACAGTCATTGTCGGTTCTGGATTGACTACGCTTATCATATCTAATAACCGTAAGTCTTAAAAAAACGAAGAGAGAATCATAGTTTCTACCTCAGGTTATAATCCTGAGGTAGTTTTTTTTATACACATAGCACTATAATTGCTCATGCGTAAGTTAAAGATTCTCGTTGTGTATGCGAATCATGGAGGTTGTAGTTACTACAGACAATTGTCGCCTATGACCATGATGCAGCAAATCCTACCTGAAAAGGTTGAGGTAAGATTTACTGATAATCCTTTAGAGGTTGTGCCTGAAAAGAACTATACTCCTCCACCTGAAAAACTTGGAGATATGAATTGGGCTGATATTGTATTTGTAGCAAACATATTAAAATATGGTGGCCCTTATACCGCTAGAGTTATTGGACTAGCTAAGGAAATGGGTAAGTTTGTTCACTTCGATACAGATGATTTATTAACAGGACTTTATGAAGAGCATCACTTGTATGAAACGTACAAGACGCAGAAGCTGGATGAGGTTACGAAGTTCTGCTACTATAACGCCGACTTGGTCACAGTAACTCAAATAAAGTTTGCAAATAGAATTAAACCTTATGTGGGCAAATGTATGGCGGTTATAAAAAACGTAATTGATTACTCATTGCCCGCTTGGAATCATAAGAAAACGAAGGCTAAGTTTACCCGCATTGGGTATGCGGCAGGCATTCACCACAGGGGGGATGTAAAAGTTTTCAATGCCATACCCCACTTAGTGAATCAGAAAGTTGGCAAAGAAAATGTTCAATGGAATTTCTATGGACATCCTCCACCAGATCCTAAGAAAAAAGGAACTTGGGAATCTCAAGTCTGGCCTGAGTACATGTCTCACCTTCTTAATGGGTTTAAAGGTCATAAGAATTATAATATTCACTATGCCCTCCCTCCTGATCAATATGGAAGATATTATGCTGATATGGATGTTGCCATTGCACCCCTTGAGATGAACGAATTTAATGATTCTAAGTCGGACATCAAGGTAGCAGAATGCTCAAGGTATAAAATTCCTTTGGTAGCTAGTAATGTTGGTTGTTATGATGATACTATCGTTAACGGGGAAACAGGGTATTTAATTGATCCTGGAGCACCTCGATCTGAATGGATCAGAGTCCTTACAAAACTTTGTAAGGACAAGAAGCATAGAATTGAACTTGGTCTTAATCTTCACGACAAGACTAAGGATTTGTTTAATGGTAGAAAGCAGTCTCTTGCAAGATTTAATTTGTATGAAGCAGCTATTCGAGATACGGGGTACAAACTAAATGATTAAAGTAATTAGTGCTTGGGGTGGGCCTGGGGGCTCTACTGTCGCTTTTAACAATCTTGTAAATCTTTTCAATAGCAGAGGTAGGGCCGCTTGTTTTTACACGCCTCAGAAATGGGACGGAGTAACTTGTAAGTGGGACAGTCAGCAGAATGTTAAATTCAATAAAGATGATGTTGTAATCTATCATTTTATGAAATTAGGTAAGAGGCCTCCTGTAAAGAAGTTGATACTATCTTGCCATGAGACAAGAGTGTTCCCTGTTAAGGAGCACTCGGATTTAGTTTATGATGACATTCACTTTGTCTCCAAATCTCAAAAAGAATGGCAGGGAGTAGACGGGCAAATCATACCCAATGTTTTTCGTAAATATTCTGTAAAGCTTAATAAATTTAAAGTGCGTTGCGCTGGAGTTCTTGGAAGTATAGATGCAAATAAAAGAACACACAGATCAATTTCCAGAGCACTTGATGATAAACATGATGATGTGAGGCTCTATGGAGCTATTTCAGATCTTAACTATTTCAACTCTGAGGTTTTGCCTCTTCTCGGATCTAAAGTCTCATACAGAGGCGTAGCGAGCGATATGCAGACAGTTTACGACAAGGTCACTGATGTGTATCATTCTCCCGAACTTGAGACATTTAATCTTATTAAGCCGGAGTGTGAACATGCTGAAGTTAATTACCATGGAGATGAAGGTAATGATACGCAGGCAGAATATTGGAGTGACGATAGGATATATGAAGCATGGAAGAAATTACTGTAATACTTAATGGCTACAAACGACCTGAATATCTTGAAGAGCAAGTAAAGGCCATAAGGTCTCAGACGATCACTCCAAAAGAAATATGGCTTTGGAGGAATGATTGTGCTTGGTCTGTTGAAACGTCCGTGGATGTCGTAGTAGACTCATCCAGGAATTTTAAGTATCACGGTAGGTTCGCTTTCGGATTGTTGGCCCAAACCAAGTACGTGGCCTTCTTTGATGATGACACGATTCCAGGCAAGAACTGGTTCAAGAACTGCCTGTCTGTTATGCAAGAAAAAGGCGAGTGCATACTTGGTGGAGCGGGATGTATATTGCAGTCTCCAATGTACGTTCAACATACTAGAGCAGGTTGGCCTCAACCAACTAAAGAAACAGTTGAAGTAGATTTAGTCGGTCATGCTTGGTTTATGAAGAGGAAGACTCTTAACAATCTTTGGGTTGAAGTTCCTCCAACACACGAGAATGGAGAAGACATGCAATTGTCTTTTCAAGCCAACATCAGTAATGGTATCAAAACTTTCTGCCCTCCTCACGATCCTGATGATCAAAGTATGTGGAGTTCACTGAAAGCGTGGGAGTATGGCAACGACTCCAAAGCCTCCTCAAACGGATCTCTTAAAGCGATACCTCAGTTCTATAAAGAAAGAGATGACATTATAAGCTATTACATGCAAAGAGGTTATAAACCTGTCCTTACACGATGAAGAATTACAAAGAAGAGTTTGATAAGTTTTTGAAAATGCTCAGTGAAGGTGAGCACTTCGGATTCTCTAGATTCTCAGATGGTGAAATATTTATTCTTAAGAATGAAGAATTGATCCTGGAAGAAAATAGATTTGTTACAGGCGAAAGGTCTGGGCCTGGGAGGTATACGAAGGAAGAAGAAAAAAACTATAACCCAGAGCTACATGAACACATCAGTAATCGTTTGAAGGATTGCCTATCTGCTAATAAGAAGAATTACTTTAAAGGTCTTTCCTGCAATGAGGACACTGCAATATGCTTAGAGAATGATGTTCTGAAGTATCAAACTTCTTTTACAACGGATGACGAGCACCTAACTTTCTCTAACCTATTTATCAACGCGAACTATCCAAGATTCATGGAGGAGTGTATGCCAGTCCTTCAAAAGAAGAAGATCGTATTTGTAGCCAATGAGAAGGCGGATCTAAGCAAGCTTGGTCTTAACATTATAAAAGATTTCAGAATTGGCAGTAATTGTTTTGTTAACAATTACGACTTACCTTCTGAAATTAATGAGTGGATTGAAGCCAACGATGTAGAGGATGTTGTGTTCTTAATATCAGCGTCTACACTTACTAACTTCATTGTAAAGGATTGTTTCTTCAAGCATCCTGAGAATACTTATATTGATATTGGAAGCTCTCTGAACCCTTGGATGGGGCTTGAGGGCTGGCAGTATAGTAGAGCATACCTACAGCACTGGGTATTGGGTCAGCGCAATAAGTATGGTGTTCAGGAGGATACGTGGAGTTAGTTGAGGTAGCTGAAACTCACTATGAGTTTATCAGAAATTTACGAATGCATCCTAAAAATTTAAAGTGGTTTCTCAATCAATCTGAGATCACTGCGGAAGATCAAGTAAATTATATGGAAAAACACGCTCAAGATTACAGGGTGTGTCTATTATACGGTGAGCCTGTTGGTTATGTTGGTGTTATAGAGAATGATATTAGGATCTGCACACATCCATCATTTGCTGGGAATGGTGTGGGTTATTTCATGCTGAGTGAGATTAAGAAACTATATCCTGAAGCCACTGGTAAGATACTCAAGCATAACACTGCCAGTCGAAAGCTGTTTGAGAAGTGTAAGATTCCATATGAGGTAATATGACGCATAAGAGTATAAGACACAATCCCTACAAGATTGTTCAGATGTTTGAAGAGGAGGTTGCAGAATATACAGGCGCCCCATTTGCAGTTTCTGTGGATAGTTGCACTAACGCCTTGTTTCTAGCCTGTAAGTATTACAGAGCTAGAGAGGTTACGATTCCAAAGAGAACATATCTTTCAGTGCCAATGTCCATAATGCACGCTGGCGGTGAAGTCGTATTTGAGGACAGAGATTGGAAGGGCATATACCAGTTAAAGCCGTACCCTATCTATGACTCTGCTAAGAGATTTACCTCGGACATGTATATCCCTGGCACTGTCATGTGTTTATCGTTCCACATCAAGAAACTGCTCTCTATTGGAAAGGGAGGCATGATTCTTACGGACAACTATAAGATGGTTGAATGGCTGAAGAAAGCTCGCTATGAGGGTCGTGGAGAGGTCAACTATAAGGACGACAGCATTGAAACACTTGGGTGGAACATGTATATGACCCCTCAGCAAGCCGCACACGGCCTCTCATTGATGCAAAACTATCCAGAACATGTAGATGACCTCGCAGAAAATAATGGCTACAGGGACCTTACAGAGTTTCCTGTATTCAAGGATTGTAAAGTAATATGAAATCTTTTCTAAAAAATAGCACAGACTCTTTTGAGGAGACTCATCACTTAATGATAACTGATAATCACAGTCAGCACGATAAGGAGCCTAATTATTGGAAATACATTATTGATAATGTGTCTAAGGACAAACAGTATTGGCAGGGTAAAAGAGCTTTAGACTTTGGCTGCGGGTGTGGTAGGAATATAAAGAATATTTTAGACAACTCCAGCTTTCATCAAGTTGATGGTGTTGATATATCGAGTCAGAATGCAGAGTATGCTAAACAATACGCAATAAAATATCATCCAGACGCCAAAGTACACACATGGCAGAATGACGGAGCAACGCTAAAGCCCTGTGATGATAATACTTATGACTTTATAATGTCTCACCAAGTAATCCAGCACATAGGAAACTATGATGTTAGGTTGTCTTTATTAACTGATATGTATAGAGTTCTTAAAGATGAGGGTATGATTTGTTTGCACTACATGTCCATGGATGGGTCTAAGTATTATGACTGCGCGGATAGTCTTCAAAATATGATTGTTGAAAATCCTCAATACGTTGTTGACGATTTAGTGAAAATTGGATTCAAGAAAGTTAATTATAATCATTGTAAAGATTTTTACATGGGCAGAGATGAATATTATTTTACTGCGATACGATGAAAGTAGCTCTTTGCTTACATGGATATTTTGATTCTAAAATGGACCTAACATCTAAAGGTTCTGACGGATATCAACATATAAAGAAGAACATCTTGGATAAAGCTGATGTTGATGTCTACATCCACAACTGGCAACCCGATCTAGAAAAAAGTATTAGGGAACTTTACAAGCCTGTTAATGCGGTATTTGAACCTCAAGTAGACTTTGAGCCTATCGTAGACAGCTTAGGACTATCTCACATGCCTGGAGATAGCCCGATGGGGAGAAGTCCTGCAACAATACTCTCACACTTCTATTCTATTCAAGAGTGCTTCAAGCTCGTAGACTTTAGCAAGTATGATTTAGTAATTAAGGCTCGATTTGATTTGGGTAGAATTAATAGGAATACTTCAGGGCCTGGAAAACATAATCCTTATCCGGTGCAGTGTATAAACTTTATGCCGAACTGTGATCCTAATAAACTTTACATGGCTGACTGGCAATACCTTGAAGATGGCCCAGCCGATATGTGGTTCTACGCAGGTCCAGATATAATGAAGAACTTTACCACCCTTTATGACGATGTCAGTAAGAATTTAAATAAAGACAACGTCAATGCTATTAGGCAGTTTAAGTGGTGGATGATGCATAGGGGCATTTGGAATAAGAAACTACCTTTGCAAACGGAGTGGGAGTGATATGAAGTTTTTATTTTACTCACATAGTGACTATTCTGATATTTGGCCCGTCATGTTTGGTCAAGCAGAAAAATATCTTAAAGATTATGATAAAGTCTTGTTCACAAATGAAGGAAAAGCACCAGATGATTGGAATGTTGTATACTACAACGACTCCCTACCTTACCAACAGAGAGTGCTCTCTTGTTTAGCCGAGATTGAGGATGAGGTAGTCGTATTTAACCATGAGGACATGTTCCTGTATGACGAGCCTGATCATCAGTCTCTTAGATACTTCTCTAATTTAGTCTCTGAAGGAAAAACTACGTTTATAAAACTACTGAGAGGTGGGTATGTTGATGCTTTAGAAGATTCTGAGTATGAAGACTTAGTTGTAAGCCCTCAAGATATGGTATTCACCATTCAACCTACAATTTGCAAAAAGAAAGATCTTGTAACTATGTATTCTCAAACTCTCGGAAACACGATCTGGGAGTTTGAAAGTAATACCGCAATAACAACGTCCAATAATGATTTCAAAGGTTTGATGGCTTATCGAGATATTGATAAGAAAAGAGGAATGCATCATTACGACTCCAACACTTATCCCTACGTGGCAACCGGGGTAGTTAAAGGTAAATGGTACACCTCAGATTATCCCGAGCTTAGAGATCTACTGAAACAATACGGCATAAACGCTGAGGAGAGAGGTGAAGTGTGAATAAGGCAGTCCTATTTGATTTAGATGGTGTATTAGTTGATGCTTGTGATTGGCATTATGAAGCTTTGAACAGAGCTTTGAGAGACGTTGCTGGTTATGAGATTCTTAGGCAAGATCATGACTCCATCTACAATGGTTTACCCACAAGAGTTAAACTACACATGCTCGCTGAAGAGGGGATAATTCATGAGAATGAATTTGATAAGATAGAAAATTTAAAACAAGAAGCTACGCTCGCTGTGATTGAGGAGCTATGCGTTTTGGATTATTCAAAGATAAGCTTAATGAGTTCGTTAAGAGATAGGGGGTATAGAATTGGCTGCGTAACCAACTCAATTCAAAAGACCGCTAAAAGAATGCTTAGAAACAGTGGCGTCCTACCCTTCATAAACTGTCTCATCTCTAATCAGGACATCTCTAATTCAAAGCCACACCCCGAAGGATATATTACGGCGATGGTAATATTAAATTCACCCCCTAGTAATACTATAATTGTAGAGGACTCTGAAAAAGGTTTGCAAGCTGCCCGACAAACGGGCGCTAAGGTCGTACAGGTAAAAAACGCAAAAGAAGTTACCAGAGATTTAATATGAACATACTAATTCCCATGGCTGGCGCAGGATCGAGATTTGAGAAAGCTGGATATACTTTTCCAAAACCTCTCATTGAAATTCATGGAAAGCCCATGATTCAGAAAGTTGTAGAAAACTTAAATTTAAAAGGTAGATACATCTTTTTGGTTCAAAAAGAACATTACGACAGGTATGCGTTAAATTACTTACTACCCTTAATAGCTCCTGGTTGTGAGATTGTTCAAGTTGATCAAATGACTGAGGGCGCTGCTTGCACAACTTTATTGGCTAAAAAGTTTATAGACAACGATGCTCCCCTTATAACCGCTAACTCAGATCAGTTTATAGAGTTCGAAGAGGGCTGGCAGCATGATCTGTCTTGCGACAATGATGGCAACATACTTACCTTCAAAGCTACTCACCCAAAATGGAGTTTTGCTAAAGTTGAAGAGGATCTAGTTACTGAGGTAGCTGAGAAAAAACCAATTAGTGATACCGCAACTGTAGGTGTTTATCACTGGAAGAAGGGATCTGATTATGTTAAATATGCAGAACAGATGATATCTAAGAATATCAGAGTGAACAATGAGTTTTATGTTTGCCCTGTATTTAATGAAGCGATTCAAGATGGTAAATATATAGGAACTATACCCGTAAAGAAAATGTGGGGATTAGGAACTCCTGAAGATTTGAGAACTTTTCTATCGGATTATAAGGGATGATTCACACCATATCTCACAGAGGCAATTTAAAAGGTCGCGTCAAAAGTAAAGAAAACCACCCCAGTCAACTGCATGAAGTTTCCAAATCTCATTATGTTGAATTGGATGTGTGGTTGATAGATTCCGAATTTTGGTTAGGCCATGATGAGCCTCAGTATAGAACTACCTTGGATTTTTTGAAGAATAAAAAATTCTTCTGTCACGCCAAGAATATTCCGGCTCTACATGAGATGTGGATTAATGATATTCATTGCTTTTGGCATGATAAAGATTATCTAACTTTCACTTCGAAGGGCTACGCATGGAAATATCCAGAAGTTTACAAAGATGGGAAGCTATGGGGCGTATGCTCCGACTGGTTGTAATATGATTTTAATTTGTTTCGGGACAAGACCAGAGTGGCTTAAAGTAAAACCACTCGTTGGTAAACTTGATTGCAAACTTTTATTCACAGGTCAACATCCAGACCTCCTAAAGGAGGTTAATTTCGATTACAGGATTTACCCAGAGAGTAAGAGTCACAATAACAGGTCAATGAGGCTAAACTCAGTGACTCAAGATTGCTTAGAGCAATTCCCTCATCATGACTCAAAAATGTTTGAGTATGTTCTGGTGCAGGGTGATACCGCTACAGCATTTGCATGTGCTTTAGCTGCCTTTAATCTTAATCTAAAGATTATACACCTAGAGGCTGGCCTTAGGACAAGAGATTTAAAAAATCCTTACCCTGAAGAGGGGTATAGGCAAATGATTTCTAGAATAGCAGATATTAATCTATGCCCAACAGAACTATCTTTGAGAAATCTAGAAACTGACTATGTTGCTGGCGAGTCATATGTCGTAGGCAATACAGTTTTAGATAACTTATTAAAGTACAAGAAATCCACCGACTATGGCAATAAAGTTCTTGTAACTTTACACAGAAGGGAGAACCATTCTATAATGCGTGACTGGTTCTTAGCTTTGGATAATATTGCTAAAATTTACAAGGATGATTTAGAGTTCATTCTCCCTATACACCCAAACCCTAGAGTTCTAGAGCACAAACATCTTTTGGATCACGTAAACGTGGTGGATCCCTTGAGTCATGATGACTTAATAAAACTTTTAGTTGAGTGTAAATTCTGCATTACAGACAGTGGGGGCATTCAGGAGGAGGCTTCATTCTTTAATAAGAAATGTATAGTTTGTAGGAAGAATACGGAACGACAAGAGGCTATAATGTCTGGTCACGTTGTTCTATGTAAAAGTCCAGGAGATCTTTCAAGGAGTGTTCTGAACATGATAGACAACTACCAAATAGAAAGAAAGTGCCCATTTGGAGATGGGCAGGCATCAACTAAAATAAAGGAGTTATTGGATGGATCCGCGTAGAGGCATAAGATTTAATGAGTTTCAACAAGCTTGCAGGAGAACCGCAAACCCTGATCTTACTTACTCACAGGCTGCTATGAATTGGGCCTTGGGTATTGCTGGTGAAGCAGGTGAGTATTGTGAACTCATCAAGAAGAGTGAGTTCCATGGTAAGATGCTAGATAAGGATCATGCCAAGAAAGAACTAGGGGATATCCTATACTATGTTGCTATGGCAGCTACTAACTTAAGCATTGACCTAGAGTCAGTTGCTCAGGCAAATGTAGACAAGCTAACGGCGAGATACCCAGAAGGATTTAAGAGCGGAGGCGGTATCCGCCACGTAAACAACGATCACGAAGACGACGGCTGCTAAAGCCTTCACTAAACTACTCTACTTTTAAGTTTTTTGATCTCATCCTCTAGCATGCTTGAGGCATCCGCTAGTGTCCTCTCGTAAGTTTCGGTGTCCTCGTAGGAGGTGTTAGGTCTTTCATCACCTTTGATAGTGGTAATCTTATCGAGAAGCTCTCTATGGATATCGGTCATTAGCTTGCCTTAGTTATTAAAGTTGCGGCGGTGGTAATAAGAGAGAAGATCATACCCCAATAAAGCCAGCCTTGCTTCCAAGACCTTCTCTCTAGGATATCCAAGGCTTTATTCATTTTTTTGTGATCATCAACACAGTTGGAGAGCTTTTCCAAAATGTCCTCTTGTTGTTGAGAGAGCAAGATTTGAAGCTCAATAGTTTTAGCGTGAACCTCCAGTTGTTGGTTGAGGTCTGCTCTAGTCACCGTTTCGTTGGGGTTAGGATCTACAATAGCCATGGTATATAAATATTTAGTTCTGGCAGAATTGGAAATGATTGGTATAATTTAGGCCATGCAAACATTCCTCCCATATCCCGACTTTGTATCCTCTGTAAAAGCCCTTGATTACCGTCGTTTGGGTAAGCAACGTGTTGAAGCCATGCAACTGGTGAATAGCACTAATAAGCTTGCTGCCAACCCCAGTGCTAAGGTCGGTTGGGCTAATCACCCTGCTCGCACTATGTGGCGTGGCTATCTACCTGCTCTTAAGCTCTATCACAATGTCTGCATTCAAGAGTGGATTGATCGTGGCTACAACAATACCATGAAGTATTATGACCTTCCTGATGATATTCAAATGCCCGACTGGATTGGCGACGATCGAGTCCATGCTAGCCATCGTTCTAACCTTCTTCGTAAGGACCCTGATTACTATTCTGTGCATGGCTGGACTGAGCCAGATAATATCGAATACTTTTGGCCTGTAGAGCTATAATGTTGCATGAACAAGGACGTTTTAGCCAAACTTAAGAATGCTTCTATGCTCTCGGAGCAGGAGCTTACACCTGATCTGATCTCTACAGGCTCGTATGCACTGAACAAGATCATTTCAGGTAAATATAACGGTGGCGTGCCAATTGGCATGATCACTCAGTTTATTGGGCAGGCGTCCACAGCCAAGACCGTGTTTGGCACTCATATTCTTCGTGAGGCGCAGAGGAAGGGCTATTACTCTATCATTATTGATTCAGAGAACGCATACAGTCCTAAGTTTGCTGTAACTCTAGGAATAGATCCTGAGAAGTTAATCTATGCCGCACCTCCTACGGTAGAGGATTGCTTCGATACCATTCAGAAAACAATCGAGGCCATCCGTGAGGAGGATACAGACACTCCCATAGTGGTGTTCTATGATAGCCTCGCAGTCTCCCCCTCTAAAGCTGAGATGGATTCTGAAGGCTATGAAGGCAACAACATGCAAGGTGCAGTGAGAGCTAAGACCATCGGAGCCGCTCTCCGCAAAATCAACCCTATTCTCCGACCTAAGAATGTTGCTCTGGTACTGGTTAATCAGATAAGGACCAAGGTTGGAGTAATGTACGGAGATCCTAGAACTTCTGCTGCTGGCGGTAACGCTTTGGATTATTACCTTGGAGTAAATTTGGAGACAGCAAAAACTGACACCATAGGTGAAAAGGACAATCCTACGGGTATCCGAGGAAAGGTAAGAAACAAGAAGAATAAAATCATTGAGCCTTTCAAGTCCTGTGAGTTTGAGCTTGTATTCAATGAAGGCTTAAACCCCTACTATGGCTTGTTGCCCCTCCTGGAGCGCGATGGGGTTGTGGAGAGAGGCGGAGCTTGGTATACCGTGAAGTCCACAGGGAAGAAGTTTCAGTCTCCTTCTCTGAAAACTCTGATTGAACAGGGCGATGAAGGTGTTGCCCCGATAATTAATCTTATCAAGGGTGAGAGCTAAATACTATAATATAGTATGAATATTGAAGAACGGCTTACATCCATGATTCAGGAGGCTCTGCGAAGGCAACTGTCCAATAGCAACGATATTAATGCACCTTTCATAGATATTGAAGACTACAAGAAAAAGACTGGAAAGAGATTTAGAATTACAAAAGCACAGAGAGATGCAGGATTGACGAGAGAACAAGCTTTTCAAGAGTTCATGGAAAAAATGGTTGATAAGCAATGAGCTATTTATTAAAAAGATTAGGTTTATTGGTTTATGGTCTATTATCAGTCGTGGAGGCTGTGGCAAATTTCTCCCTTTACATCACACATCTCGATGTCGCTATCAAGCCTTTGGACTTGGCCTTACCTTTTCATTTCTGGTATTTCGACAAATTTCTTAAAGCTGGTTACATTTCTAAATTGCAGGACAATCATGGGAAGAACATTTAGACGAGAGAAAACTTACGGTCGCAAGACCCCGAGACTACATACTCATAGGGATCTCCCTGATATTCAAGATGACATCTTGGATGATGATGATCTTTTTTACAACGACGAGGAATTCTTAGATGGCAAATTACATTCTGAAGAACAAGATGTGGTCGGATCAGAAGATGAACCGACTCGTCAAAGAAATCAAAACTAACGCACAGGCAGATCGAGAAGCAGCACAGCAGTTATTTGAGGACTGCAAGACTGCTATGGTTGATTTGGGTCAGGCTCGCGTCCATTTTGATGATAATGGCAACCCTAACGTGGACGCCTTTACAAAAATTATCGCTGCATCTACCAACGCTCTTGGGCAAATGGGTGTGGCCAATGAAAAACTTCTTAAGCTGGCACAGACTATGCAAAAGTATCAACTGAAAGAGATGGACTTAGAGGGCAAGGCGGGACCTGCTCAACAAGAACTTAAAGGATCTTTTTTTAGTAACTTAAACGCCATGCTTAATAAGGACAAAGATGCCTAGAAAGAATAATAGCATAAAAGCTTTTTCTTCCGAACTTAACTCTGTCATTCATGTTAAACGTCTCACCGAGAGACAGTTTAAAATGACATTTGATAAGCTTACAAGATTGGTACGAGGAACTAAATCTGGTGAGTTCGACTTTGTTAAGTATGTTAAAATAGTTGTTACAAATGCTTTGACGAGCGATGAACGTAAAACATTTGTATCAAGAATGGAGGAGGCTCAAAAGGTAAAGGACGCTGTAAAGGATCCTTTACTTGAGTATAAACTTTTGGGTGCATATTACACTGCTGTAATAGAGTATTATCCTGAGCTTAGAATTGAGTATGTCTGTTATGAAATTAACGAAGTTCTGCCTGAATCATTTCTTTTAGAATCTTTAATTAAAGATTCTAAAGAGGATGAGGAATTTAAGAAGAAGCTTGAACAGAAAACATCAAAGAAAAAATCAAAAGGCTCCGACCAAACTTTATCTACAATTTCTCAAATTCAAGATCTCGAAAAGTTTTTGAAGAGAAATATTATAGGACAAGATGAAGCAATTAAAGCTGTATCTGATGCTATAAAGTTAAAAGCTGCTGAGTTTAGTAAACAAATGAACCTATTTTTCATAGGAAAAACAGGTAGAGGTAAAACACAACTAGCAAGAAAGCTAGGTGAAAAATATTCTAATAATTTCTGGGTAATTAACTGCGCTGAGTTTACCAACGGGCATGAAGTAAGCAGGCTTTTGGGCTCACCTCCAGGGTACATAGGTCACACTGAGAGTTCGCTAGTTAAAGAAAAGGCTGATAAATCTAATAGATGGACTATTGTATTTGATGAAATCGAAAAAGCACATCCCAAGCTATACAACATCCTACTTAGTTTGTTGGATACAGGTACTATTACTGATAATTCTGGCAATGAGATTGATCTCACAGACTCAATTTTCATTATGACATCTAACTGTGGTCTTAAAGATTTGAAAACAAAGACCGTTGGATTCACAGAGGAAAGAAACTCTACTGGAGATCAAGAGGAAATCATGAAGTCCATTGAGGCGACTTTTTCTCCTGAGTTTAGAGGTAGGGTTGACGAGTTTGTATTCTTCAATGACCTTAATGATGGGGACGTTAAAAAAATTGCTAAACTAGCTCTTTCAAAATACCCGATAAAAGCAACTCCTGAGATTATTGATTACATAATAAGGCATGGATACTCTGAGGAGTTTGGGGCAAGAGATATTCAGAGAGTAATAAAGAGACTTGTAGGATTGCCGTTAGCAGACGAAATTTTGTCTAATCGTCACCCTGATAATGGAACTGCAAAGTATGATGCTGAAATTAGGGAAGATAAGATAGAAATTGTTAACACTATCGCTTTATCATCACTATAATTAAGGCATGACACCTCAACAAACAGAGCTTACTGCATATCTCAGGGATGCAATGAATCAACTTAAGATCTTGCAGTCTCGCGCATCAAAAAGAAATAAGACTAAGAAGTTCAAAGCAATAGCTTCCATGCTTACTATTACTTGGAGCCGAGCTAACGCAACATATAACTACGTTAAGGCTGGAGGTCATGAAGACTTCTCCGTGATCATACAACAACAGATGTATGATCCTATTATTCAGTGGTTGGAGTCGGAGATTGCGTAAACTCATAGAGATCGGTAAGTGCCAAGTTTGTGGTGACAAATCCGAGTTGTATGACTACAATCAAACTAAAACATGTGCTTCATGCTTGGGTATGGACGTTAGAGGTGTAAAGAGGCAAAGAATTTTAAACAAAAACATAGGAAAAAGGAATGAACAACAGATACGAAGAGTTAGGAAAAAGCGTTGGTAAGTTAGTAGCTGAAAAGCAAGAAGCGTATGGAGATTCTTTTGGTAAGGCACACAAGATTCTAAAGGTTTTATTCCCTGAGGGGATTCAACCCGATCAATACCTTGATGTGCTCACGATTTGTCGAGTAGTGGATAAACTGTTCAGGCTTGCCACTGACCCTTCATACGGGGATGAGTCTCCTTGGAGGGACATCTGTGGTTACAGCCTCCTGAGTATGGGGAAAGATGCTAGAGAAACATCCCGCGAAGAAAAATCTAGATTAGATGAGAAATCTTAACCTCTTGCGCTATAATATCTTAAATGGTAGAACTAACTGATAAAGAATGGGCTCTCTATGAGGAGCGTTACGGCAAGCTAATGCATACTATCGCTATGAAGATCTCTGGCGACGATGCCATCGCTAGCCATGAGGATAACTATGCGGATTTGTGTATCGCTGCTCTTGAATCCATTGAGGGGTTTGAAAAGAAAACTGGCGAAAAATTCGAATCAGCCATTAATAATAAGTTATTCGATCAATATACGAAAACTGTTCTCTGGAATCGTAAGGCTAAAAAAGGCATCCCACTGACTAAAAAAATGGAGTTTAGGAATAAGCATTATTCTCTAGACTCTGCCTCCATGAATCTGGAGAACGGAGAGCATGGGCAAGGTTCTCACGAATTGATTGAAGATAACAAAGCTTCATTCGGTTTGTCAGCAATTGAATTAGACGACTTTGCTGAATCTCAACCTGATGATGTTAAGAAGGTTATTAATGCGATTATGAAGAATCCAGGTATCCTTTCAAAAGAAGGAATCTATAACCAATCTGTTATTAGAAAAGCGACCGGTCTGTCCGTCCATTTTACATCCAAAGCTATAAATCATCTTAAGGACTCTTTGAGGAAGACTTATGAGGTCTGATCATCTTGAAGAGATTATTGACGATGCTGTTTACAAAACGGTATGGGGAGACTACAAACCTAAGTATGAATTCCTAGCCTCGTATGTCCCTGGATCTATGATGGCTGATGATTGGGACGCTCTTGAAATGTTGAAGTTTGAATTAATGGCTTTGACCGCTAGGAAAACTTATGGGTTCGGCCAATCTTCTTAACAGGATTGACTCTTATGTTCAAACTCTCTTGAGTGATAACAAGGAAAGAGTTTGGGCCGATGCTGAACACATAGCTCGTAAGTTTAAATTAGATCTTGTTGAGACAACAGGAACCACCAGAATTGTAGTAAAAAAGAAGAACTCCCGCACGGTGATAAAGATAGGGTATCCAGCCCATAACCATGCTGAGTATGCTGCTTATAAAGCTCTGGAATGCTCTGTTTTAGGCCAGTTATTAGCTCCTTGCCTTGCAATTAGTAATAGAGGTTACGCTCTAGAAATGCAATTTATACCTCGCTCCCTACCACAAGCAAGGGGGGAGTATTATTGGCTTAACTCAGAGTTTACAAAACTTCGAGATAAACTTGAGAGTCACTTTTCTTTCATTGAGAAATATAATAAGCACGCATGGGGCGCAGACTTTCACGAAGAAAACATGCGTGTTATGCGTAACGGTGACATAAAAATCATAGATTACAGTAATTTACTGGCTGACATGTTTTCTCGTAGTTCAAAGACCACAGTTGAGGAAGCTATTAAGGGGCTTCTTAAGTTGGAGTTCCCTAAAGTTAATGTTCAACTAACGATGAAGAATCGTATCATTCATTATCAGGATAATCACGTTTCTTACGATGTCCCTGTTGACTCCAGCAAGGCCAAGGCTATAATCTAGGAATCACGGGGTGATAGCTCAGTTGGTCAGAGCAGGGGTCTTATATACCTCAGGTCCCAGGTTCAAGTCCTGGTCACCCTACCATTATGACAGTGTGGTGGAATTGGCATACACGAC
>MDTG01311398.1_pt1 | contig 16596 bp, 24 predicted proteins | sample 811421 | NCBI WGS metagenome assembly MDTG01 (sample SAMN05326645, study PRJNA326480) | marine metagenome | isolation source: seawater | place: Pacific Ocean: South East | collected 2011
ACGCTTTAACGGTGGGTGTAACGCGGGCCACACTATCTTTCACAACGATAAGAAATTTGTCACCCACCATATACCAGCATCGGTATTCTTTGGGATCCCGGCGATCATTGGGCCGGGATGTGTGGTTAACATCGACAAGTTTCTTAAAGAGCTAAACTATCTAGCAGAAAACGGGATTGACATTGAGAACAATGTTAAGATTGCTAAAAATGCTCACATTATTACCAAAGAACACGTAGCCGAAGACTCTAAAGACCACAAGATTGGCACTACCAAGTCTGGTAATGGTCCTGCGTATAGAGACAAGTTCCACAGGTCGGGAGTCCGCGCAGAGAACGTCCCACTACTGGCCCCTTTCATTGTTGACATGCAAGAAGAATTATATGGTGGCAAAGAATCAGTTATTCTAATGGAAGGCGCGCAAGGCTTTTGGCTTGATGTTGACTGGGGTGATTATCCATTTGTGACAAGTAGCAACTGTGGTGTTGGTGCAGCTATCAATAATGGGATTGATCCTCGATCAATTCGTAATGTCTGGGGAGTTGCAAAAGTTTACGAAACGTATGTTGGAATGAAAAAATTTCAGCCAGAAGATGAAATATTTGAGACTATTCAAAAAGCAGGTTCAGAATTTGGTGCAACGACTGGTCGTGTTCGGCAATGTAACTGGCTAGACTTTGGACAACTTACTAAAGCTATTCGTATGAATGGAGTAAACAAGTTGATCTTTAATAAAGTTGATGTACTACGTGAAGTCAAAAGTTGGGGTATGAAAAATCCTGATATTAGATTTGTCAACGGCGAAGAGGAGTTTATAAGATTTGTCACAAAAAATGCTCCAGAATGTGTCGATGAAATTTTCTTCTCTGCATCCCCAAAAATTATTTGACTTCTTGGTCAATACTGATTATAATTTATGTACACTTAGGAGGTAAAAGTGTCAAACGAAGATAAACGTATGCAATACGTTAAAGAATATATCCGCTCTCTTGTTGCTATTGAAGAAGCAATGGAGCCCTACAAAGAACAAAAGCGCGAACTTCGTGCTGAATTTAGGGAGAATGATTGGCTTAGCACAGATGAAATTCGTGCTGCTGTCAAGGCATACCGACTGTTTAAGGATAATGTAGACATTGATGAAGTTGTTGAAAACTTTAACATGTTCAGTGGAGGTCAAAGTGATTATTGAGTTTGCACGCACGCGCCCTGACGCACACGATCCACAAAGGGCAAATCCCTCAGACGCTGGGTTAGATGTTTTTTATTCACCCCTGCTTGAAGGACAAGCAGTCTCGGTAAATCCCGGTGAAAGTCGCATTATCCCCACAGGCCTGCGATTTGGCATTCCACACGGCTATATGCTGGAGGTCAAGAATCGAAGTTCCGTAGCCTCGAAGCGGTCCCTATTGGTGGGCGCTTGTGTTATTGACTCTGGATACGATGGAGAGGTCTTTATCAATTTACACAATGTCGGAAAAAGCCCACAGTTTCTACAGTCAGGTGATAAAATTGCACAAGTTGTGATGATTCCAGTTGTAAACTTTCGGGCAGTGCAAAGCACATCGGGTGATTTGTATCGTAGTCCGATTACTATTAGTGATAGAGGTGATGGAGCCTTGGGGAGTACAGATGAGTCCTGAGCAACGTTTTCAAATGCTTTATGAGGAAATGGCACAAGTCTGCGAAGAGGAAGGATGGGGCGACCCGTTTAGTTACGCACGCAGTAAGGAAATTTATGCTGCTACCGTTCTTGGACATAGGGTAGCAGAAACTTTTTCTGGTGCCGATGCAGTTAATGCAAAGGGGCAGGAAGTAGAATACAAGTCTACTATTTCAAGTAAGTGTAAAGGTTCTTATACTGGCATCTCAGTTCAGTCATCTTGGCAAGAACAAGAGCGATATTTATTTGAAGAAAAGCTTGCAAAATACCCCGAACACTATTATAATAGGTTTAAAGACGGCAAGCTTGTCGAGTCTTGGAAAATGAGCGGCATTGATGTTTACAACATCTTGCTGCCCAAGCTTGAGCAAAAATACGATACTGTCTTAGATAAAAAAGATCCACGTCTAAGCGCAAATATTACGTGGTCTGAAATTCAACAATATGGAACAAGGGTAATTTAAAATGAATGAAGAACTTACATTGCTCAACAATCAAGAAGACGTTGAGCAAGAAATAGATATTTTTTATATGCCAAACTATAAAGAACGTAAGGGATACTGTCCCGTTCGAGATATGCATATCAGTGAATATCAAATCCCACTTGAACTTATGAGCCGATTACCCAAATCCGGACAATCTAGAGTTCAAGATTGCTCCGAAAGCTCTGTTATTGAGAAAGCAGAGCAAATGAAGAGCCCAAAAGGACAAACAACGGGCATTTGTGTACTAGCCAACAAGTCGGCCGGCACGTTTGACGTGTTCTGGGGCAATACGAGACTCCGCGGCGGTAAAATTTTGGACTCAAGAGGGGAGAAAATTTACAACTGTGACAAGGGCCATATATGGGCTTCTTTATACGAGCACGATATCTCTGATCTCGATATATTCCAAGCTATCGAAAATAACATTCACGATGTAAACGAGAGGGCAACTCTCCCCGATAATATAAATTCAATTCTTAGGATGATCGACCGCGGTAAAGCAGATATCTTCATCCCCGACAACACCGACAAGAAGAGTTATAATGACGTTGATCAGGAGAAACAGCGCGTCGCCGTGAAAAAGCTTTACGAAAAATGCAGCATGCCCAGTAACAAATTTCAGACGCTGTGGAATCAAGTCAAGAAGCAAAACAAAGCAACCAGTCGCAAGATGAGAACTTGGGATAAAAATGAACAGGCAGTATATTTCGGTGCCCACAATGATTATGGAATCACAAAGGAACAATGTAACGCGACAACAGAGAGCGGCACGGTTTTTGAAGTTGAGATTGATGGTAAGACCGAAAAACTAGCAATATACTTCGTTTCTAAACAATCAGAATTTGCAACATCGGGTGTCGCAAACCCTCAGTACAAGCGGAATGTCAGAAAGGAAGCAACATATGTCGTAACAGTTGTCTCTTTGAATGATAGTAAGGGGGCATCTATTAATAAGTCACGAGAGACTGTAATCAACAAAATCAGAGAGTGGAATTCTGAGATTAAAGCAGGCAAGAGCATTGATAGAATTTTGTTTATCCCACAAACCGAACAAGAGCAAGATGTTGAAATGATAGCAGGTGAATACCTGAAGGACACACTGTTTTAAATGAACAGCGTTGTTTTAAAGCACCAAGAAGGTCTACAGTTTTTGTCGAACATACCCGATAACTCTGTAGATCTAATCTTGACAGACCCGCCTTATATTACTTCACGTGATTCAGGTATGGACAAGTGGGTAAAACATGTTGCTGAGCAAGACAAGAAAGATGCCAAAAATTTACGTACAGTTGAACAATGGAGAAAATTTAAAACGGTTCGCGAGTGGGTTAAGTTTCTTAGGAACGATAGCTCTCTTTACGATGATAACGACCAGCTTATCGCTGGCGAACCAAAGCGCAAGCTAAAAAAGTATAAAGCAGATTACCTTAAGTATGGCAGCATTTACGGCAAGAAGTATGCCGTCAAGACAAACTATGGTGATTGGGACTCTAAGTTTACTATGCAGCAGCTTGAGTTTTTTGTGAAGCACTTTTATCGTATATTAAAGCCCGGCGGTACTTGTATTGTGTTTTTTGATTTATGGAAAATAACATACCTTAAAGATATGCTTGAGTGCAAGAACAATAATGGCAACCCCACAATGTTTAAACAGATCAGACTTATCGAATGGATTAAGACAAACCCGCAACCAATTAATAGCAAGGTAAATTACCTTACTAATTGTCGAGAGATCGCATTGTTGGGTATCAAGAAATCAAAGCCAACGTTCAACAGCAAGTATGATAAGGGCATCTATGAATACCCATTGCAAGGTGGCAAATTTCGATTCCACCCAACACAAAAAAGTTTGCCATTGTTTGAGGCGCTTATAAAAAAACACTCGAACGAAGGCGATTTAGTGCTTGATTGTTTTGCTGGCTCAGCCACAACTGCAATCGCTGCAAGGAATACAAATCGTAATTTTATCGGTTGCGAAATGGATAAGAAGTTTTTCACAAAATCTAAGGAGAGAATAAAAAATGGATAAGAACACACAAGTCGTTATGTTTAGCTCAAAAACAGGCAACTGGGCAACACCACACGATTTCTTTTTAAAATTGGATTGGAGGTTTGGTCCTTTTGACCTTGACCCCTGTGCCACTCACAGCAACGCTAAATGTGATAAGTATTTCACTGAAGAAGACAATGGTCTTGATAAAGATTGGACTGGTAACAATGTTTTTGTAAACCCACCATATGGGCGAGGCATTGACAAGTGGATTAAGAAAGCTTACGAGTCGGCATTAGAGCCTGACACTAAAGTTGTGATGCTTATCCCAGCACGTACTGATACAAAGTATTGGCACAACTATGTAATGAAGGCATCAGAGATCTACTTTGTTAAAGGTAGACTTAAATTCGGTGATAGCGACAACTCCGCGCCATTTCCATCCGCCGTTGTAGTATTCAACGGTAAGGCCGGCCCGTGGAGAGTCGAAGGTATTAACAGATAGGAGGTTATTATGACTGAAGAAGGATTAAATGCATCCATACTTAGACTTCAATCGTTTGTGATTGAAACCTATGGTATGATTAAGGATATATACAGACGAGAACAAGAGGAAGGCGATGTAGATAAAATTGCTAAGTTTAGCATGCAGCTAGCTCAGTATGAGGGTGCTTTGCTTACCTTGAGGGGCTACAAGCAGGATATTATTGATTCTGCCGCAGTTGAAGAAGAGTTGGAACAGGAGTTAGAACTTAGCGATGAAGAAGGCTCCGAAGATGACGAAGAACAAGTGATTACCGAAGAGTATCTTGAAAAAGCATCACCAACTTATAGAAAATCTCAAAAACATCAAAAGAAAGGAAAGACTAAAAAGTGAATCGCCAGCAAAAAAGAGCGATGAAGAAGCACGCGGGTAAGAAAGCTACAGATGCGATGGCAAATAAAGTCGCACTTTTTGGGCAGTTACCCAAATCTTGTAATGCTTGTGAGAAAGAGTTTGACAAGAAGGACAAAGAGATGGTAAAATCTTGGAGTGTAGTCGTAAAGCAAGAGGTTGTAAGATTGTTTTGCCCTGATTGCATTGAAAAAACAAGGGAGGTATTAAGTGAGTGTGACGAGACTATCGACCGAGGGTCTTAAAAAGATACTGGGTGGTGAAGTGAAAGAAGACGCAACTTGTGTAATTAAGTTTTACTCAAATGGTTGTCATTTGTGTCACAACCTAAAAGACTATTATGAGGATATTTCTAATAATGAACAATTCTCTGATATTCATTTCTTTGCATTTAACGTTGACAACTATCCAGAGATTGAAAAACAAATGAAGTTTAACGGTGTACCGACAATATCTTTAGTTAAGACATATATGCAAGACGCAAGCCCAAAAATTCGGATCTTGAAAGATCCAGATATGCCCAATGAGCAAACTTGGTATCGTTCAAAGGACATAAAGCAATTTATAACGGAGATGAAATGATGCCAATTACAAATTCAAGAGAGATGCTATCATATGATGATGTTCTCTTGGTACCGCAATATTCTGATATTCGCAGTAGAACCGAAGTTAGTACAGTGACTGATCTAGGAAATGGTTTGGTGCTAAACTTGCCAGTGTTAGCATCACCTATGGATACTATTTCCGAGACGGCTATGGCTGTGTCTCTTGGGCGTCTTGGTGGTGCTGCTATCGTACACAGATACAACAGCGCTGAAAATCAGTGTCGTATGGTATCTATGGCCTGTGAGATTGCAAAGACAAAGTATAACATGTCTATCGACATCGGCGCCGCAGTTGGAATCTCAGGAGATTTTGTTGAAAGAGCAACAGGATTAATTGATGCGGGTGCAACATTCCTGTGTGTAGATGTAGCTCACGGCCACCACATTCTAATGAAGGAGGCTATTACAAAAATTCGACAAGCAGTTGGTAGTAATGTTCATATCATGGCTGGTAATGTTGCGACACTAGATGGAATTAACGATCTAGCAGACTGGGGTGCAGACTCTATTCGTTGCAACATTGGTGGCGGCTCTATTTGTTCAACTAGAGTACAGACGGGCCATGGTGTCCCGGGTCTACAGACAATCTTAGATTGCTCGCAAACCGACCGAAATGTTACAATTATCGCTGATGGTGGAATTAGAAACTCTGGTGATATTGTAAAAGCTTTTGCCTGTGGTGCTGACGCGGTTATGTGCGGCTCTCTTCTGGCAGGAACAGATGAAAGTCCCGGTAAGATTCAGGAAGACTTGAACGGCTCTAGATGGAAAACTTATCGAGGTATGGCCTCTAAAGAAGCACAAGTTAGCTGGCGAGGCAATTATTCTTCATTTGAAGGTGTTTCTGCAAGGGTTCCATATAGAGGATCAGTTGTCAAGATTCTTCAAGACTTAGAACGTGGTATTCGTTCCGGCTTCTCGTACAGTGGTGCTAGAACACTAACAGAGTTTCAGTCAGTAGCAAAACTTATCAAGCAGACGCCGGCCGGAATGGGTGAGAGTAGAACGCATATATTGGGGAGAAAATGGTGAGTGGTAATGTAAAGAAATTTAAACACATTAAAACGAGAGAGCAGTTTATTCAGCGCGCTAACAAGAAGCATAATAATTTTTATGATTATTCACTCGTTGAGTTTCAAGATAGGGGATATGCAAAATCTCGGAACGGCGAGCGGGCAAGAAAATTGTCAGAATACTACTCAGAAGCATACGTCACAATAATATGTCCAAAACACGGAGAATTTTTACAAAGAACTAGAAAACATCTTGAAGGCTCTGGTTGTCATTCATGTGCGAGGGAGACTATATCTAACGCCTTGATGGGTCGCAATGGAGATTTTGACTTCACAGAGGCGAACGACTTTATCGAGACTGAAACTGATATTACAATTAAATCTACCCCATCGGATCAAATTCAAAGAGAAATTTTTATCAGTATAGAAGACAAAGAAATATTACAATATTCTAAATGGTACATCACAGGCCATCAGCCCTCACGCCGTAGTAGAGCTTTGTATTGTGTTGGGCAAAAAACAAACAGGATGGTTTCAGAAGGTTTAGGTAAATTCGGCACACAGCCAAAAATACATCGCCTAATTATGTCTCGTATGCTTGGCAGAGATCTAAAAAAAAGCGAGCACGTGGATCATATTAACGGAAATGGGCTCGATAATAGGCGCACCAATCTGCGTGTTTCAAGTAATGCTCAGAATCATGCCAACACAAAGAAACCAAGAGGCAATTATACCAGCAAGTATAAGGGAGTGTGTTGGTTAAAAAACATTAAAAAGTGGTCGGCATATATAGGCTCAAGTAAGAAGGGTTCGATTGTAAAGCGTAAATATTTAGGATATTACAAAATCGAAGAAGAAGCAGCCCGGGCATACGACAAAGCAGCAAAAGAGTATTACGGTGAATTCGCCAGTTTAAATTTTCCAGAGAATAAACTATGAGTGATGAAACAAAATATGGCAAAAACGACAAAAGAATAGTTTTTACCGATACCGATCATCGGCACGCCCAACTGTTGGTGCGCTTACGTACCGATGGTATGAAACAAGCACAGTTTTTTCGTAGTTTAATCACAGGTTATATTGAACAAGATGATAGAATAGTCAGTTTCTTTGATGACATCAAAGATCAATCTATAAAGAGAAAAGATAAATCGAATAGGTTGCGTAAATCTGGGCAACAACTTTTAAATGACACAGGCTTTTCTGATGAACAGATTCAAGATATTTTTGATTTAATTGCAGAGGAACATCCAGAGCTATGAAAAACTTTGATGGTCTCAGGCCATGTTCCAGAAAATGCATAGAACTTGATACTTGTTGTCCAGTGGAAAGTTGTAGAATGTGGATTGATTATCCAAATGAGAAAAATTGTGCTCTCATTTCAATCAATGAAAATGATTCGATGACTCTTAGAGAAATAGGCGAGCGACTGTCAATTTCGTTCGCCAGAGTTAAACAAATAGAGCAAAAAGCTCTTATGAAGTTACGCCGCTTAGGCGTAGAATGGTAATTTTATTAGTTTTTGTAAAATACAAGACTATTTATTATTGACTTATTTTGATGCCAAAATTGGATATTTACTAATTTTAAAGGAGAAATATAATGGCTCGCAAAACACTTTTAACCGAAGCTGAACTTCGGAGCTTTATGAAGCTTGCAGAACTCAGACCGATCGGTGATGATAGAATTAAAGAAATGTATGGTCGAGGAGATGAAGACGATGCTATGGAAGAAGGTGAAAACGTTCAGGATGACGATCCTGCCGGCGAAGCTGGTGTAACTTCCGAAGAAATGGATATGGATATGGATATGGGTGGCGATGACGATGATGCGCCAGAAATGGACATGGATATGGACATGGATATGAAAATGGACGCCCCTGCTGGCGGTGCCAAGATGGTATCCATCGATGATTTTATGGGAGCGCTTGAATCTGCCCTCGAAGACGTTTTAGATGACGAAGTTGAGGTTGACATGGACGACGATGCTGAAATGGATATGGATCGTGAGGATGAGCCCGGCGGTATGGAAATGGGCGCCGCGGCTGATGCGATGGATGACGGTGATGATGATCCTATGATGGAGGATGATCACGATGATGATATGAATGAAGAAGAAGTTGTGAATGAAATCGCACGCCGAGTTGCTGAGAGACTTCAGGCAAAAAACAATAAGACTGAAATGATTGATCAACTCGCAGAAAGAATTTTAAACAGATTAACATCAAAATAGTTGACAAAACTGTTGTGAGTCATTATAATAACCATTAGCAGTAATGCTAGTGGTTATTTTTTGGGGCTATTATGGATCCGTTTTGGTTGTATGCACTTGTTTTTATCTTTGGATATGTCACATGTCAAACGTTTTATTTTTTTAAGTCAACGAGGGTTTCACTTAAATTAATGAAATCAGGTAGAGTCATCTACTTATTGATGATGGCGAAAGCAATGGAAAATTATAAAATCGCAGAGGAGGTGATGCTCACCAATCTCAAGGATTCTGAGAGTGATCAAATAGTTGTTGATAGATTTAAAAGAGGCATAGAAGACGAAAGAAAAAGTTTTAAAAGTAAGAGTGTAATGTGGCTAATCAGCAACACACCGCAAACATTCCGAGACATTATAGGATTTGAAGATTGGGACTCTGCAATGCAATACCTTGTTCTCCATCAGGATGAAGCATACAAATTTTGGAGAATAGACGATGATTAATAAAATATTAGACAGGATAGCAGGCAGCAAGAAGGTCAGTGAGAAAGAAAAGAAACTCTTAGAAAACGAATTAGAAAAACTGCTTGCTTCCCCCCCGCAACCGGACTTGCGAGTAATAGGTCTGTTCTCCGATGTTTCAGACGATAAAATAGCCGAGTTGATACACGCGCTAATATATCTCGATGAGATTAATAGAATTACCGACGAGAATAGACCAGTAGAATTTTATATTTCTACATACGGCGGCTCTGCTGATGACATGTTTGGGATGTACGATATTATGCGTGTAATTAGAGAGCGCACTCCAATTCAAACTATTGGTTTGGGCAAAGTTATGTCAGCAGGTGTCTTGTTGTTGGCTGCCGGCACCAAGGGGAAACGTTGTATTGGTAAAAACTGTAGAGTAATGGTTCACTCCGTTATTGGTGGTAGTCACGGCCCTCTTCATAATCTTATAAATGAAATGGATGCTATTGAGCAGATACAAAAAATGTACAGTGACGCCCTGATAGCAGAGACCAACTTGACAAAGAAAGATTTAAAGAAGCTTCTGGAGAAGAAAGTAAACGTCTACTTATCTGCAGAAGAAGCGGTAGAACTAGGGATCGCAGACATTATTGTATAAGGAGTATGCAGTGTCAGATTATTTAAAAGATATGTTTATTGAGGTGCGAGAAAAGACAAAGCAAGCCTCACCATTAAATGAATTGGGACAAATCATTGATAGTGTTACAAAGGTGATTTATGATAATGCGGTCATAGTAGAACGCGAAAAGAAGAGCAAGCTAACGATAGATCTTATCCCCACTCTACCCATCACAGAGATTGGGTGGGGTTCCTTAACAACTCCTGAAGGTGGTGGTGGTGAAATTCGCACGTCTGCTGGGCAAGATTTGGCCCAATATCTTAACAATATCGCTCCCGGGGGTGATTTGAATGCAAAGATTCAAGCATTAAACACATATTATAGAAACCCAATCCCTGAGTCTCAAGGTGATACACCCGGAAAACAAATTAGTTCTGTAATCTCGAACCTTGTATTTTACAAAACATTAACTAATATTATTACTAACTTCAATGCATCATCAGCCGGCTTTGCTTTCGAGTCTTTCTTAGCTGTTTTGTTAGATGCAGAGTCTGGTAAGCAAATCCCTGCTGGTGGTGCCGGTACCATCGCCGATATTGTGATCAATAAGGGTGACCGACCCATATCTCTAAAGCTCTATAAAGAGGGTTCTCTAAAGGTTGGTGGATCTTTTAAGCAGTTAGTAGATGATCTGACAGGTCGAGGTGAGATTGATACCGGCTTTATGGAATATATCGTGGTAACAAAGGATCTCCAAGGTTCAGGTCTTGAACAAGAGGGTAAACTAAACTTCTTCGCTTTCAACTTCACAAGAGATAATTTTATTGAGATTTTAGGGTTGAACCCAAAAGAGCTTCAGCTATTAAAGATACCAACAAAATTCAGTGAATCAATCGAGGATCTTCGCACACAACTTCAACAATCCGGACCCGGTGGATTAGAGGATTTCTTAACACTTCCTGCCGCTACCTTTGTGAATTTGCAACCGATTGTTGAGTTATTTATTAATACAGCAAACGAGTTAGCTAGAAAAGCTGGTCTTGATCCTGCAAAGATGAACCTTGAAGCAGAACTAGCAAACGTTGTTGATATGGATGAATATACATTCACAAGCAACAATAAGCGTTTTAGTTATATAAAGAGTTTTCCTGCTGGTTTAAAAAAGCAAATGCTTGGCCAAATGACCCTAGAGCCAGAAGAATCAGAAGTTGCAAATAAGGCGATAGATGCCGCATATGCCAAAGCGATTGCGGCACGCCAGAGGGCAGGATCAAAAGGCTCAGCAAGATCGGAAAAGTTTAAAGAGTTAAAGTTCATGCCTATTAAGAAGTCATTGCAGGCTCTTGAAAACTTGAAACAAGATCCACAGCTTTATAACTTGGCTCTTCAAACATCGCAAGGTTATCTAAACAAGAAACAATTTGAATTAACTAAAGGTCAATTAAACAAGCTTGGTGGAATCTCAAACCAAAACAACCTGTTCCCTTACGGTGATCAATTTAGTGTTGGCACTATTGAGATTGGAGCCAAAGGTATCCAAGATGCTCTCGATAAATCAATCGGTGCTATTAATGATCAAATATTTGTAATCTTCAGAGACCTCAAAGATCTATCTTCTAATCTCAACGCATATGTTGCTGGTGGTCTGCAAGATGATTCACTTGCAGGTAATGCCAAGGACGATGCTGAAGCAATCGCAACCGGCACAGAAAAAGTTAGAGACACCGAATAAATAAATTGACATTTTTCTTTTAATGATATATAATATTTATACAACTGAGAGGTATTAATGAGCCGAGCATATGACGACAATCAATCATTGCAACAAAAGATTATTACAGGAGCCAATGTTCTAGCAGACAACGTTGCTTCCACACTAGGCCCACGCGGCCGAAATGTTCTACTACAAGAAAAAGGTAAGAGTCCTTTTATTACTAAAGACGGTGTTACCGTTGCAGCGTTTGTTTCCCTTGATGATCCGTTTGAAAATGCTGGCGCCCAGATTATTCGTCAAGCTGCCATTGAGACTAACAATGGTGCTGGAGATGGCACGACTACCTCGACGGTGTTAGCGCGCTCTATTTTGACAGAGGCACAAAAATTTATTGCGTCAGGAATCTCGCCAATTGAGCTTCAACGCGGCATTGAAGCTTCTGTTAAACAAATTGTTTTGAATTTGAAGGATATAGCAATACCAATCAATAGCCTTGAAGATGTTGAGCACATTGCAACCATATCGGCAAATAATGATGTATCAATTGGTAGACTAATTGCAATGGCTTTTGACCGCGTGGGTCATGATGGCTCAATAACAATTGAGGAATCAAATTCTATTGACACTTCTCTAGATATTACAGAGGGCTTCAGCTTTAATTCTGGGTATTGTGCCTCTGCTTTTGTTACAGATGATCGTAGGGCTGTAATGCACCACGATGATCCTATGATATTAGTGACTGATTATCGAATTACTTCGGTAGATCAAATCCTACCTGTGCTTGAAACTGCAGCGCGCGAAGGGCGCCCATTGATTATTGTCTCAGAAGATATCGAGGGACAGGCATTGGCTGCATTGATTATGAATGCTATGCGAGGCACGATGAAGGTCGCCGCGATTAAAGCTCCCGGCTATGGAGAAGAACGCAGAAATACCTTGTCTGACTTAGCACTATCTGTTGGGGCAACATTTGTCTCTAAGGAAAGCGGGAAGAAACTGCAAGATACCAAGATGATTGATTTTGGAACTTCTAAATTTGTTGAGTCAAGCAAGAACAGTACTATCTTTGTTGGTGGAAATGCTAATATCGAAGTCATTGAGGGTAAAATTGAATCGCTAAAGGCGATTATCGAAGATACTGATTCCCTTGATGCCTGTACCGCCATTCAAAATAGAATTACGCGACTTGCATCCGGCGTGGCTGTTATCCGTGTCGGTGGGGCAACAGAAGTCGAAATGACCGAGAAAAAGCATAGGATTGAAGATGCGTTAGAGGCTGTGAAGGCCGCACAAGATGAAGGCGTTGTGCCCGGCGGCGGGACAGCATTATTGCGTGCTTGCCAAAAGATGGTTATTGCCACTGAGGATGGCCATCACGAGCAAATTAATGGCGCGGTCATTGTTAAAAATGCCTGTTACGCGCCCATTAGACAGATGGCTGAAAACGCTGGCTTATCTCCTGACATCATTGTACAAGAAGTTCTAGATTCTGATGCTAATATGGGCTGGAACTTTAGAAGTAACCAATTAACAGATTTAACAAATGATGGTGTTATTGACCCTGTGAAGGTCACACGTACTGCCCTGCAAAATGCTGCTAGTTGCGCCGGAACACTGATAACAACAAACTACGGAATTGTTCAAACTGGGGTCGATGTATGAATCAAGGAGATTTAATTCATATTCCACAGGGTGTACAATTGTGGTCAGACGCCGGTAGTGGAATGAGACATCGTACGACTGATAGGCCCATCGTTGGTGTTTACTTAGGAGGCACTAATGCTGTATATCAAGTTTATGCTAACGGTGCAGAGTGGAATTTAAAAAGAAGGGATGTATATCCATTGGAGAATGAATATGTTAGTTAAACTGACAGAGGTTTGTCAAAGAAATACTCTTACCTCTTCAAAACAAGAGTATTCCCTGCGTGATATTTTTATTAATCCTGAACACGTAGTAATGATTCGTGAAGATTCACGTCTTGGGCAATTAAATGAAAGTAATTCATTGTTACCCGGTATGGATAGCAATCATCAGTTTACCAAGTTGACTATTAATCGTGGTCAAACTGGTACTGAAATTATTGTAGTTGGTTCACCGCAATTAGTAGAAGAAAAACTACAACAAACAAAAACAGTTTTAAGAGGTTAAAATGTCACAAAGAGTAAATATACAGTTTTCAATTGATTTAGATGAGTTACCTAGCGAAGTCGAAAGGCTGGTTGAAAAGTTTGGTTCTGAAAACGAAGTCACTGGTGAATTATACAACGAACTTGCCGCAGATGTCATTTCTGTCGAGGGCATAAAACAGATTAATGAACTAAGACTGTCTCTCTCGCGCGCCGATCATATCCTTGATGACATAAGTAAGATTGTGACTGGCTATATTAGGATGAACGTTGAGGAACCTCGGCAGGCTGTGCAACAAGAACCTGAGCACCAAGTCAATCCATTTGCCCCGAATGCAGATACGTTTAATAATATCGAGCAAAAGCTTAAAGCATTTTCAGAGAGAATGAGCGATGAACAGTCCTCTGAAGTCTCCGATTAGTGATAGTAAATCACTCTCAACATTAAAGAAAGTAATACCCGCTGGCTCTGTCGTACACTCTTTCCTGTTGTATGATGGTAACATAGAATCTCAGTTGGCCGCAGATAAAAGATTTGTCGTTGCACATACTAACAAATACGTGAACTACGAGTTTTGGGAATGTTTACAACATGATGCTGACAGACTGTCAGAGATTGTAAAACATTTCTGCCCCATAGAAAGTGAAAATATTTTTGATGTGCTCCAAAAAGAGTGGCCAAAGTATCATGATCCATTTATTAGATCTGCTATGTTTTATTTATTGAACCATAGTTCTGACTTGGGGTACATCTCCTCTGGTAAATTATTGGACAATGTGGACTTTAGTAGAAAACTGATTAAACTTAAATCATATCAAAATCAAAATTTACATATTGAGTTTGATAAAGATGACAATTATATTGACTCCATTAATAAGATTCAAAATAGATGTGACTATGTTTTTCTACCAGTCAGGAATTTTTCATTTAATTTCTTAGAGGATGGTAAAAATCTTGGTTTTGAGCAGGCCAGAGTGATACATAAAGATTTAAAAAAATTTATTGACAATACAGATAAAAAGGTTATTATATTATATAACTACTCTAAGCAAGTACTCGACTTGTACAAAGGTTATAATATCAAAATTATTGACAAATGGGGTAGGAATACAGAAGTGACAAAGTTTGCCGAGGAGGTGTTGATTGCCAACTTTTAATATTTTATTTGCGTGTTTTCTGTTTGCGCTTGGTCAAACACTGGGTTGGTTCCAGCTAAATTCTCAATTTGTATGGGATTGGTGGAAAGATAAACCACTCTTAGCTGCTGTATTATTCTCCGTGCCAACAGGTATTTGTTTTTGGTATGGTATCAAGCTTTGCTATGAAGAGTGGGGCGAAGTCTGGGGTCCAAGATTTTTGATTTTTTGTATGTCTTACCTCACGTTTCCTATTTTAACTTGGTATTATTTGAATGAAAGTATGTTCACCATTAAAACTATGGTGTGCGTATTTCTTTCAGCGCTCATTGTGGCAGTACAGTTATTTTGGCGATGAAAATATGAGTGATATATACTTATTTGATGTTGACGGAACACTAACCCCAGCTAAATCAAAGATAGATAACAAATTTCAAAAATCATTTTTAGATTGGATGCAAGACAAAGAAGTCTACATTGTGTCTGGTGGTTCATTTGTTAGGCTGATTGATCAACTTGGCACTGACATTATTGATTCTACACAGGGTGTATTTGCCTGTATGGGCAATATTTTTTATCAGAAACGTGAACAAGTTAATAATTCAGGTATGAGTGAATGGGAAATCATTTATGAAAATAAATTTATCGCACCCAACAACCTCTATAGGTCATTGAATTCCTATGTTGCTAAATCTAGTTACCACACCAAAACAGGAAGGCATCATGATTTGAGAACAGGAATGATTAACTTTTCAATTGTCGGCAGAAATGCAACAAAAAAACAGAGAATGGAATATGAAAATTATGATGCTGAAAATGGTGAAAGGGCCCGTATAGTTCGCAAACTTCGCAAAAAGTATTCAGAACTTGACTTTGTGATTGGGGGTGCTGTCTCGATAGATATTTTCAATAAAGGCAACGATAAGTCACAGGTTATACCTCGTTATTTCTCAGAGGCCATAGAACACAATCAGATTCACTTTGTGGGTGACAGAATCCCCGCCCCGGGTAATGACCACTCTCTAGCCGCAGCACTCCGTCAGCATCCAAATGGAGTCGCCTATGAGGTAGAGACTTGGGAAGACACAGTGAAGCTATTAAAGACAGGGCCTTTTTCGTAGATACTGTCAAAAACAACTATTTATAGTGTTGGAGTTAAAATAAATGGACATTTCTACTGGTAATTGGTTTGAATATCTTCGCGAAGAAGTATTGACGGAGGGCATACGAGACATCGGACTGCCCGAGTTTGTTATTGATCGGATTGAGGAGGCTATGCCGAATGCATCTGAGAAAGCAAAGATGTATATTGGCAACAACTGGAAGAAATCAGTTGGTTCTATGCGAGGTGCCTACACACCAAACAACCTAAAGTATGTATTGGTCACAAAGTTGATTGATGACTACGGTGATTATGTTCAATTAGAAGATCCTCGCCAAAGAATGGCTAACCCTGTAGCGAGAACGGTTGAGCCACTTGACACAGATAATATGTCTAAGCCCCGTCAGTCATACGATGACGAGAGAATCAAGCAAGCAGAACAAGTTAGTTTTGTTCTTATCAATCTCCGTAATGCAGTTGGCAAGCCAATGGGAACTTGGCGGAAAGCATTTATGAAGGGCATCAAGGCACTAAGCAAAGCAGGCATCCCAAGCGAAAAGGTCGAGAGC
>MDTG01430501.1_pt1 | contig 16595 bp, 18 predicted proteins | sample 811421 | NCBI WGS metagenome assembly MDTG01 (sample SAMN05326645, study PRJNA326480) | marine metagenome | isolation source: seawater | place: Pacific Ocean: South East | collected 2011
TAGTGAAATTGATGAAATTTTGAAAGAAACCAATCATCAACTAATCGCAATTGGTCAAAAATCTAGCTTAGTGAATATTCAACAATTTAAATCAAAAATTAAACTTTATAAATCTGTTTCGGATTTGCTTACAGAACTATAATTTTTTTTTAAAAAAAGGTTTAATTTATATATATTTAATAATCGTAAGTTAATAATGAAAAAAAACATTCATATAATCGGTTCAGGTTTTTCAGCATTATCAGCCTCATGTTACTTAGCAAAAGAAGGCTATGATGTAACCATTTTGGAGAAAAATGATACCCTTGGAGGGAGAGCCAGACAGTATAAAAAAGAGGGTTTTACTTTTGATATTGGTCCTTCTTGGTATTGGATGCCAGACGTTTTTGAACGTTTTTTTGCAGACTTTGGTAAAAAACCATCAGATTACTATACGCTAGATAAATTAAATCCAGGCTACGAAGTTTATTTTGGGGAAAACTCGTCATTAAAAATTTCTAGTCATTTAGAAGAAATATATGAACTGTTTGAAAAAGAAGAAAAAGGAAGTGCAAAACATTTAAAAACATTTTTAAATTCAGCAAAATCAAATTACGAAACAGCGATAAAAGATTTGGTATACAAACCTGGAGTTTCTCCCCTGGAATTAATAAATACAACAACGATTGCGAGAGTATCTCAGTTTTTCTCAACGATCAGAAAACAAGTTAGAAAGAAAATAAAAAATAAAAGATTAATAAAAATTTTAGAATTCCCTGTATTATTCCTAGGCGCAAAACCAAGTAATACTCCAGCTTTTTATAACTTCATGAATTACGCAGATTTCGGTCTTGGAACCTGGCATCCTAGGGGAGGAATGTATACTGTGATTGAAGGAATGGTTTCTTTAGCAGAAAGCTTAGGTGTAAATTTTAAGACGAATGCTAATGTTGAAAAGATTATCACGGATACTTCTAAAAATGTTTGTGGATTACTGGTAAACGGTAAAAATATCGAAACAGATTTAGTTTTAAGTGGTGCAGATTATCATCATACAGAAACCCTACTAGATAGAACTGATAGGCAATATTCAGAAAATTATTGGGATCAAAAAACTTTTGCTCCATCCTCTCTTTTGTTTTATGTTGGTTTTGATAAAAAAATAGCAAACGTAAGTCATCATACATTATTTTTTGATACAGATTTTGATGCTCATGCAAAAGAAATTTATGACACCCCTACATGGCCCTCAGATCCTTTATTTTATGCCAATTTTACCTCAGTAACAGATAAAACTTCTGCTCCCCAAGGGAAAGAAGCAGGCTTTTTCTTAATTCCTTTAGCTCCTGGTATTGAAGATACTCCACAATTAAGAGAGGAGTATTTTTGTAAAATTATGGATAGATTTGAAAAATTAACAAATCAAAAAGTAATCACTCATGTATTGTTTAAGAAATCATTTTGTGTAAATGATTTTAAAGAACAATATAACTCATATAAAGGGAATGCCTATGGAATGGCTAATACACTTTTTCAAACGGCTTTTTTAAGACCAAAAATTAAAAGTAATAAAGTAAATAATTTGTATTTTGCAGGTCAACTGACTGTTCCAGGTCCTGGTGTACCCCCAGCACTCATTTCTGGTAAAATAGCATCAGAATTAATCATTAAAAATCAATTTTAAAATGAAAGAACTATTTGATAATGTTTCTAATGATTGTAGTAAACTAGTAACAAAAAGCTATAGTACTTCTTTTTCTTTAGCAGTAAAAATGTTGTCTATTGAAATTAGAAATGATATTTATAACATTTATGGTTTTGTTCGCTTTGCAGACGAAATTGTAGATACTTTTCACGATTATGATAAAGAGCAATTAATGGCTCATTTTGAACGAGATTATTATCTTTCTAAAGACCAAGGTATTAGTTTAAATCCTATTTTAAATTCATTTCAACAAACCGTAAAAAAGTATAATATTACTGATGAAATGGTTCAAGCTTTTTTAAAAAGTATGAAAGCAGATTTGTCTAAGACAGTATACAAAACAAAGGAAGAGTATGATGACTATATTTATGGCTCTGCAGATGTAGTAGGATTGATGTGTTTAAAAGTATTTGTGAATGGAAATGAGGAAATGTATGATTCCCTTAAAGACGCTGCAATGCGATTGGGGTCTGCATTTCAAAAGGTAAATTTTTTAAGAGATTTAAAAGATGACTTTGAATTGTTAAATCGTTCATATTTTCCAAATGTAGATTTGGGAAAGTTAAATGCTATTTCTAAACAATCAATCATTGATGAGATTGAAGCAGATTTTGAATATGCTTACAAAAATGGGATTTTAAAATTGCCAAATGAAGCAAAATTTGGTGTTTATATGGCATATAGATATTATAGAAGGTTATTAAAAAAATTAAAATCGGTTCCTTCAGAAAAAATTATGGACACTCGAATTCGTATTTCAGATCCAATGAAAATAAATTTGTTGGCTAGAAGTTATGTAAAATATAAATTGAATATTATATAATGATATACGCTCTTATTACTTTAGGTGTTTTTTTATTGATGGAAGGGATTACTTGGTGTACGCACAAATATGTGATGCATGGGTTTGGTTGGTATTTGCATGAAGACCATCACCAGCCAAAATATAATGGTTTTGAAAAAAACGATGCTTTTTTTGTTGTTTTTGCCATTCCTAGTATGTTATTGTTTTATTATGGAAGCTTCACAACACATACGTATTTGTTTTTTATTGGTTTGGGTATTTTATGCTACGGATTGGCATATTTCTTAGTGCATGATGTGTTAATTCATCAACGATTTAAATGGTTTAAAAAAACAAATAATTCTTATTTAAGAGGCTTAAGAAAAGCACATAAAATTCATCATAAAAACATGGGTAAACACGATAGTCAATGTTTTGGAATGTTATTTGTTCCCTTTAAATACTTTAAAAAACCCAAAGTTTAAACTTTTAGTTAAATTCGTACTTTACTCTAATATTAAGCTCTTTTATCCTAATGAATTATTACGATTACATAATTGTCGGTGGAGGTGCTTCTGGCCTAATGATGGCATACAGAATGTCTAATGATGCTTTTTTTGACGATAAATCAATCTTAATTTTAGATAAAGAAAAGAAAAACAGTAACGATAGAACCTGGTGTTATTGGGAAACTGATAATGATGAGTGGAACGGCATTGTAAGTGCATCTTGGAAAAATATTATTTTTAAAAGTAAACTTCACACTGCAGAAGCAAGTATCGCTCCTTATCAATATAAAATGATTCGTAGCAAAGATTTTTACTCAAAAATCTGGGATCATTTAGAAACAAAAGCAACAATAACTTTTGAAGTAGCAAATGTTGTGAGTATTCATCAGCGAGATAACGAAGCATCGGTAATTACTGACGGTAAAATTTTTAAAACAAAAACAATTTTAAACAGTATTCTTTTTACTGATGCGCACAAAAAGCAAAGTAAATACCCAGTTTTACAACAGCATTTTGTTGGTTTTTTTATCAAAACTAAGAAAGATTTCTTTGATATTAATGCTGCTACTTTCATGGATTTCAAAGTTGCTCAAAAAGGGAATACACGTTTTATGTATATTTTACCCTATGCGAAGAACGAAGCTTTGTTTGAGTATACATTGTTCTCAAAAGATTTGTTGCCTTATAATGATTATAAAGTAGAAATTGAAAAATATTTAGGCGAAAAAAATATTACGGATTACGAAATTGTAGAAAAGGAACAGGGGTCCATACCAATGACCTGTTACAAATTCTGGAATTACAATTCTAAAAATATCATAAATATTGGCACAGCAGGTGGTTGGTCTAAAGCAAGTACAGGTTTTACATTTAAAAATACCACAAAAAAAACTTCAAAACTTATCGAGTATATTAAGCAAAATAGGTCATTACCTAAATTTCATCAATTAAATAAATTTTGGTTTTACGATTTGTTATTGTTAGATATTTTGTACAAAAAAAATCATCTAGGTGCATTTCTTTTTGGGAAAATGTTTCAAAAAAATGCTCCCAAACAAATACTAAAATTTTTAGATGAAGATACTTCTCTAGCAGAAGATTTACAGATTCAATTAAAAATGCCTCCAATTAATTTTATTAAAGCACTCCTCGTAAGAATTTCTAGATTTTATATAGGATATTTTTCTCTTATTTTATCTAAACATAAATTGTGAATACTACCCACATGAGAGTGTTCTCTTCCTATGTCAGGCTTATAGGTTCCTGATTGAACTTGTGCACCAATTTTTTGATAGGCTTCTCGAAAAGACATCCCATCAACGACTAAATTATTAATACTATCTACCGTAAATAAATATTGATATTTTTCGTCATTCAAATCAATATCGTTTACAATTACCTGTTGAATGGAATAATTTAAAATGTCTAAAATATCTTTTATATCTTCAAATGCATTGATCATATTTTCTTTCAATAGCTGAAAATCTCTGTGATAACCAGTAGGTAAGTTATTAGTAATTAGTACCATTTCTGTTTGTAAAGCTTGAATTTTATTGCATTTTCCACGGATCAATTCAAAAACATCTGGATTTTTTTTGTGGGGCATAATACTGCTTCCAGTGGTTAATTCATCAGGAAAGGAAAGGAAACTAAAATTCTGACTCATATACAAGCAAACATCCATGGCAAATCTTGCCATTGTATTGCATAATCCGCCTAGAGCAGCTGCAATCGAGCGTTCATTTTTACCTCTACTTAATTGGGCAGCAACTACGTTGTATTTTAGAGTTGCAAAATCGAGTTTTTTGGTGGTTAATTCTCTGTCAATAGGAAAAGAGCTTCCATAACCAGCAGCAGAACCTAATGGGTTTTGATCTACAACTTTCGCAGCTGCGTGTAACATATAAACATCGTCTATTAATAATTCTGCATAAGCAGAAAACCATAACCCGAAAGAAGAAGGCATGGCAACTTGTAAATGTGTGTAACCAGGCAATAGGCATTCTTTATGTGTATCAGCTAAATTTAACAGTGTGTCAAACAATATCTTTACTTTATCATTGATACTTGATAAATTTTCTTTATAATATAATTGAAGCGCTACTAAAACTTGATCATTTCTGGAACGAGCTGTGTGAATTTTTTTCCCAACTTCACCTAATTTATTGGTTAATTCCCATTCAATCTTAGAGTGAACGTCTTCAAAAGAAGCTTCAATAATAAATGTGCCATTTTCAATATCATTAGTTAGTTCCTGCAATACCTCTGTTAATTCTCGCAATTCAATTTCATTAATAATACCAATAGAATGTAACATTATTGCATGCGCTAGAGAGGCCTGAACGTCATATTTAGCGATATGAATATCAATTTCCCTGTCATTGCCTACTGTAAAAAGTTCTATTTGTTTGTCTATCGAAAATCCTTTATCCCAAAGTTTCATAATTTATATTTTTTTTCCTGTAATGCTAGGAACCTATTTAGTTTTTTATTTTAATATTGGTTACCATTATGATATTTATACGATTACGTTATTTAATAGTTCAATATATATTTTAATTCCTTCTTCTATTTCATGAATATAAATAAACTCATCAGCTGAATGGGAACGCTTGCTATCTCCAGGACCTAACTTTAAAGATTGACAACTTAACACAGCTTGATCTGATAAGGTGGGAGAGCCATAGGTTTTTCTTCCTATATCAATTCCTGCTTGTACCAATTTATGATGCATAGTAATTGCTGAGGAGTTTAATCGTAAACTTCTTGGAGTAATTTTTGTACAAGGTGATTTTTCTTTCAGAATAGCTGCAATTTCTTGATTAGAATAAGCGTCATTTACACGAACATCAATTACTAAATTTACTTCAGCAGGGACTACATTGTGTTGTGAGCCTGCTGAAATTTGAGTGACAGTCATCTTTACATCTCCTAAACTGGGGGAGCTTTTTTCAAATTTAAAGTTTTTAAACCATTCTAAGACCTCAATAGTATTATAAATTGAATTATTTGTATTTGGATGTGCAGCATGACTGGGAGTTCCCTGAACAACAGCATCAAAAACTACCAATCCTTTTTCAGCAACTGCTAAATTCATTAATGTTGGTTCACCAACAATTGCTACATCTATAGTTGGTATTAATCCTAGTATACTATTCAAACCAAAAGAACCACTGTTTTCTTCCTCAGCAGAAGCCACAATAACCAAATTATAGGTTAAGTTTTCTTGTGCGTAAAAGTGTGTGAAAGTTGCCATTAAAGAAACCAAACATCCCCCAGCATCATTACTTCCTAAGCCATACAGTTTGCCATTTTCAATAATTGCTTTGAAAGGATCCTTTGTATATGCAGAGTTTGGTTTAACAGTGTCATGATGTGAATTTAATAATAATGTTGGTTTGTTTTCATCAAAATATTTGTTGGTTGCCCAAATATTATTTTTACTTCTATTAAACGGAATATTATTTTCAGTAAACCACCCTTCAATAAGTTTAGCGGTATTTTCTTCTTCTCTAGAGAATGATTGTATTTCAATCAAATTTTTTAATAGAGAAATAGCATTTTTGGTTAATTTTTCTATCCCCATCTTTTATAAAGTTATGGTTGTAAAATTATCATTTTCATTTGTTAACATAGAGGTATTCCCCATATTGACTTTATGAACTCCTTTTTTTAATGCATCAAAACAGTTTTCTAATTTGGGTAACATACCTTCAGTTACAATTCCGTCGTTTAATAGTTTCCGATAGGTATTTGAATTGATGTTCTTTACGACTGATTTTTTATCGTTGATGTCTTTTAAAACCCCGTCTAATTCAAAACAATAATAAATTGAGGTTTCATAGATTGTACTCATTCCAATAGCAACTTGACTTGTAATTGTATCTGCATTTGTATTCAATAATTGACCATTTCCATCATGTGTAATGGCACAAAAAACAGGTGTAAAATCAGCATTAATCAATTTATTTATTGAATCATAAGCAACTTTTTTTACATCACCAACAAAGCCAAAATCAACGTCTTTTAATGCTCTTTTATCAGATTTGATGCTATTGATATCTGCACCGCTTAATCCAATAGCGTTGGTCTGTAATGCTTGTAATTTCGCAACGATATTTTTATTGACCAACCCACCATATACCATGGTAATTACTTCTAAGGTTTCTAAATCTGTAATACGTCTTCCATCAAACATCTTAGACTCAATACCCAATTTTGTTGCTATATGTGTAGCAAGTTTTCCGCCTCCGTGAACTAGAATTTTTTTTCCTTCTAGAGCAGAAAATAATTTCAGGAAAGCCTTTAATGAAGCTTCATCTTCAATAATATTTCCCCCAATTTTTATGATAGATAGTTTCTCTTTAGGCATTTTCTAGTATTTTTTTTAGTACTAATTGGGCAGCATAGGTTCTATTATTTGCTTGTTCAATTACTAAAGAACTATCGCTATCTAACACTGCGTCTTCAACAACGACATTTCTTCTTACAGGCAAACAATGCATAAATTTTGCAGCTCCAATTTTCTTTTTGGTAATCTTCCAATCGGAATCTGTATTTAATATTTTCCCATAGCTCTCATAAGAGCTCCAGTTTTTTGTATAGATAAAATCAGCATCTTTAAAAGCTTCCTCTTGATGATGATAAATAGGGGTGTTTTTAGTAATTTCTGGGTTTAAATTATATCCCTCAGGATTTGTGATTATAAAGTCAACATCCATTTTTTGCATCGTCTGTGTAAAACTATTGGCAACTGCATGTGGTAAAGCTTTTACATGTGGAGACCAACTTAAAACCACTTTTGGTTTCTTTTTTGTGGTATTTTCAGAAATGGTAATAGCATCTGTTAACCCCTGTAATGGGTGCCCAGTTGCACTTTCCATACTCACAATTGGTACAGAAGCAAATTTGACAAACGATTTTATAAGGTGTTCAGATTCGTCTTTTTCTTTGTCTGTTAATGTTGGAAAAGCTCTTACAGCAATTATATCACAATATTGAGAAACCACTGCTGCTGCCTCTTTAATATGTTCTGCAGTATTTCCGTTCATTACAGTTCCATCTTCAAATTCAATACCCCAAGCATCCCCAGAAACATTCATTACAATAGGATCCATTCCTAAGTTTAAAGCTGCTTTTTGCGTACTTAAACGTGTACGTAAACTTGAATTAAAAAATAACAATCCCAATGTTTTATTTTTTCCTAATTCAATATCTTTCAATGGCTTTTCCTTCAACTCTTTAGCTTCTTGAATCCAAGAGTTGATGTTTTTAATGTCGTTTATAGAGATGTAATTCTTCATTTTCACTATTTTATTTTTGTAAAATCAATTCTGCTTTCTAGGGCATTTGTTATAAAATCATCATTTAAACCGTTTACAATCCAAGTTTCTATTTTTGCTTTTTTACTTAAAGAGACTGCTTCAATTTTTGATTCCATTCCTCCACTACCATGAGAAGATTTAGAATGAATAACTTCCTTTTTTAAGTTTTCAATATTATTTACTTTCTCAATGGTTTTAGGTTTTTTATTTTGAATAGATTCTTTGGTATAAATTCCGTTGGTATTTGTAGCAATGATTAATAAATCAACTTTTAAAAGCGCGGCTGTTAATGCTGCTAACTTGTCATTATCGCCGAATTTAATTTCATCGGTCGCTACTGTGTCATTTTCATTGATTATAGGAATATAATTATTTTGTACTAAAACATTAATGGTGTTTACGATATTTGTTTTACTATCCTGCTTTTCAAAGTCAGAATAGGAGAGAAGGCATTGCGAGGTTAACAACCCATATTCTCTAAAAATTTCTTGATAAATTTTGATTAAGTGAGGTTGTCCAATTGAAGCAAGTGCTTGTTTTACAAATACGTCTTCATCTTTACTTTCTAATTTTACAAACTGTTTTGCAACTGCGATAGCCCCAGAACTAACAATTATGAATTCGTAAGTATCTTTGAGTTTTGCAATTTGGTTTGCAATGTCTTCAATTTTACCTCTAGAAATATTATCAGTCTCTTTAGTAAGTGTATTAGAACCTATTTTTAGTAAAATGCGTTTCTTTTTTTGCATATTATCTTATTTGTCCATTTCCGTGAACATACCATTTGTTTGTGACTAAATGTTTCAGTCCTATGGGGCCACGTTGATGTAATTTGTCTGTACTAATTGCCAATTCTCCCCCTAACCCTAATTGACCTCCATCTGTAAAACGAGTAGAGGCATTGTGATATACAGCAGCTGTGTCTACATTTTCCATAAATAATTTAGCTTCAGCTTCATTATCGGTAATAATTGCCGATGAATGCCCACCAGAGTATTTGTTAATCATTTCTATGGTATTCTTATTGGAAGTAATTTCTCCAATTAGCATTTTGTAATCTAAAAATTCTTCATACCAAACATCATTTGATGAAATTTCTGTAACCTGATCAAATTTTGAAAAGAAAGTATCTCCTAAAACCTCAATATTTAATTCTTTTAATTTTGATAATAATCGGTTTGTAAAAGTCGTTTTATTGGGCAGATTTGTATCAATTAAGACTTTATCTACAGCATTACATGCAGAAATTTTTGATTTACCGTTTAGGATAATATCCATTGCAATATCTATATTAGCTTCTTTGTGAACATATACAAAGTTATTTCCGCGTCCACTAATAATAACAGGACATGTAGCATGTTTTTTAACAAAAGCAATTAAACGTTCTCCACCTCTAGGTACTATTAAATCTACTTTTTGAGTTGGATTTTCTAAAAAATTTTGTGTCTCAGTTCTGTTAAATTGCAAATATGTAACCCAATCAGTAACAGCACCATGTTTTTGTAAAGCTTGATGCCACAAATCCACAATTTTTAGATTTGATTTTAAAGATTCTTTTCCTCCTTTTAGAAGTATTTTATTTCCAGATTTAAATGCAATTCCTGCAGCTTCAACAGTTACATCAGGCCTAGATTCATAAATGATTAATACAGTGCCGAAAGAAGCTGTTTTATTATAGACCTGCATTCCGTTATCATGTTTAAAGTTAAAACGTTCTACACCAACAGGGTCTTCTTGTGAAGCTAAATGTTTCGCTGCAGCAATCATTTCATCAATTTTTGTTTGGTCTACTTTTAAACGATCAAACATAGAAATATCCTCTCCTTTATAAGCTTCTAAATCTTTTTTATTTATACTTATGATCGCTTCTCTTTCCTGATCAAGAAGTTCGGCCATCGTATGCAAAACATTATTTCTGGTTGCTATGGATAATAAAGTATTCATATAGTATATTTTTGTTTTTTAATTGTTTAAAGCATTCACCAAAGCTTCAAAAAAATGATTGATATGATCTTTTTTTATGGTTAATGGGGGTAAAATTCTTAATAGTTTTTTATTTGCTGCTCCACCTGTAAAAATCTGATAATTGTAAATTAATTTTTTTCTTAAATCAGCTACTTCGAATTCAAATTCAAGACCTAGCATTAATCCCCTCCCTTTAATTTTTTTGATTTGAGGAATTGTTTTTGCAATTTTGATAAAGTATTCAGACATGTTCTTGACATTATCCATCAAAGCCTCTTCTTCAATTACGTTTAAGACGGATAAACTGGCAACACAAGCTAAGTGATTTCCACCAAAAGTTGTCCCTAGCATTCCAAATTTAGCTTCAATACTTGGGTGAATTAAAATTCCCCCAATAGGAAAACCATTGCCCATTCCTTTGGCAATAGAAATGATATCAGGAGTAACATTGTAATGTTGGAAAGCAAAAAATTCTCCTGAACGACCATATCCAGACTGTACTTCATCGGCGATGAAAAAAGTGTTGTTTTCTTTACAAAGTGCATTCACTTTTTCAAAAAAATTGGCAGTTGCTTGGTCTAAGCCGCCTACACCTTGAATAAATTCAATAATTACAGCACAAACATCTCCTTTTTTAAGTTCTTTTTCAACACCTTGAAGATCGTTTAATTCTAGAGTTGTAACTTTTTGTTGCGCATTAATGGGAGCAATAATAGCGGCATTATCTGTTGCAGCAACAGCTGCAGAAGTACGCCCATGAAAACCATTTCTAAAAGCGATAACTCTTGATTTCCCTGTTTTAAAGGATGCTAATTTTAAGGCATTTTCATTTGCTTCTGCACCAGAATTACACAAAAACAATTGATACCCTTTACAACCCGAAAGAATTTCAATTTTAGTTGCCAACTGTTTTTGTAATGGATTTTGAATTGCATTTGAATAAAAACCTAATTTAGCAACTTGATTTGTAATTGCATCTACATATTTAGGATGTCCATGACCTATAGAAATTACAGCATGTCCCCCATATAGATCTAAGTATTCTAGATCATCTTGATCATATATATAGACTCCTTTTGCGGAAACAGGAGTAACATCATACAATGGATACACGTTGAATAATCCCATTTTATTAATTTTTTATTTGGTTAATCTTATTAAAAGAGGTAGTAATTCCTTTAATTAATGAAGAACTTAAACCTTGGTGTTCCATTTCGTTTAAGCCTTCAATAGTACAACCTCCGGGAGTAGTTACTCTATCTATTTCATCTTCAGGATGATTACCAGATTCTTTTAACAGTGTTGCAGCTCCAAAACAAGTTTGCATTGCTAATTCATGTGCTTCATGCGCTTCAAAACCTAACTGAATAGCACCTTGAGTAGTAGCCCTTATTAAACGCATCCAGAAGGCAATTCCGCTTGCACAAATTACCGTAGCAGCTTGTAGTTGTTCTTCTGGAATTTCCATAGAGACTCCTAAACTGTTAAAAATAGTTTTCGCTAATCCTATCTTTTCTTTCCCTTTTGTATTCGGAGAAAGGCAGGTCATAGATTGCGCAACCGAAGCAGCAGTATTTGGCATTGAACGGATGATAGATGTATCTTTCCCAACAATAGCTTCAATTTTTGCAATTGAAAACCCTGTAATTACGGAGATTAGAATGTGTTTTTTATTTAAATGAGGTACAATACTTTCTAAAATATGATCAAAATGTATGGGTTGAACTGCAAAAATTAAAATATCAGAATTTATGACCGCTTCTATATTATCTGATGTTAAAACAACTTCATTATAATTGTTAAAATCTTTGATAGAATTAGTATTTCTTTTTGTTAAATATAAGGAACTTACAACGTTGTTTGTTAATAAGCCTTTTCCGATGGATTGCCCTAGACTTCCTGCTCCAATAATTGCTACTTTCATAATTTATGTTTATTTGTTACCAACACTGCTACATTGTTTTTTAAAAATAGTTTGCTTTCAAATTCAATCCAGCCATTTCTTCAAATCCAAACATTAAATTCATGTTTTGAATGGCTTGGCCAGAAGCTCCTTTTAAAAGATTATCTATGGTGCTTGTAATTAATAATTTAGTACCATGTTTCATCAAATGGAGTAGGCATTTGTTTGTATTTACTACTTGTTTCATATGAATATCTTTCTCAGACACAAATGTAAACACGGCATCTTTGTAATAGGATTGATATATATTTTTTGCTTCTTCAATGCTATTTTCAAATTTGATATAAGTTGTTGCAAAAATACCTCTAGAGAAATTTCCTCTGTATGGCATAAAGTTAATTTCGGCATTAAAATTGGATTGCAATTGATTTACAGTTTGATGTATTTCTCCTAGATGTTGATGGTTAAAAGCCTTGTAATGAGAAAAGTTATTATCTCTCCAGGTAAAATGTGTGGTTGAAGACAATGAGGTTCCTGCCCCAGTTGCACCAGTAACAGCATTTATATGAAGATCATTATTTAGTAAATCATTAGCTGCTAAAGGTAAAATGGCCAATTGTAAAGCGGTCGCAAAACAACCAGGGTTAGCAATGTATTTTGCATTCCTAATTTTTTCTTTTTGTAATTCAGGTAACCCGTATACAAAGTCTTTTCCATTGAAATTTTTATTTTTAAGCAATCTAAAATCATTACTTAAATCAATAATTTTTGTATTTTTTGAAAAACTATTGTTCTCTAAAAAACTAGTGGAGTTTCCATGACCCAAGCACAAAAATAATACATCAATTTCTGGATTAATAGTATTTGTAAAACTAATTTCGGTATTTCCTATTAAATCTTGATGAACCTTATGTATTTTGTTTCCTGCATTAGAAGTGCTATACACAAAATTGATAGTTGTTTTTGGGTGATTTAACAATAATCGTATCAATTCACCTGCTGTATAACCTGCACCCCCTATAATTCCAACTTCTAACATTTTTATGAATTTACTTGTTGATATATTTTATTTTGATTTCCTAGAATTTTAATAAATCCTTTGGCGTCAGCAGCAGTCCAAGCTTTATTTTCTTCCCCATAACTACCGAATTTATCAGACATTAAATCGTGTTCAGAAATAATTCCATCTAAGGAAAAATGATAGGGTTTTAAAGTAACCATAACATCTCCGGAAACCTTATTTTGAGAACTTTTTAAAAATGCTTCTGTATCTCTCATTACAGGATCTAAATATTGACCTTCATGTAAGTGCATTCCGTAGAAGCTAGCTAGATATTCTTTATGTTGCAATTGCCATTTTGTTAGTGTATGTTTTTCTAACAAATGATGTGCTTTTACTATAATCAACGCAGCGGCGGCTTCAAAACCAACTCTACCTTTAATTCCAACAATGGTATCACCAACATGAATATCTCTACCAATTGCATATTTAGATGCAATATCATTTAAATTTGCAATATTTATTTGAGGTAAATTTTCCTCACCATTTAAAGCTATAAACTCACCATTTTTGAATGTTAGTGTAACATTTTCTTCTCCATCCTTTTCAATTTGAGATGGATACGCTTCGCTTGGTAATGGTTTTTCCGAGTTTAAAGTTTCAACTCCTCCAACACTCGTTCCCCAAAGACCTTTATTTACAGAGTATTTTGATTTCTCCCAAGACATGTCAATTCCTTCAGATTTTAAAAAATCTATTTCTTCTTGTCTTGTTAGTTTTTGATCTCTGATAGGGGTTATAATATTGATTCCTGGAGCCAAGGTTTGAAAAATCATATCAAAACGTACTTGATCATTTCCTGCACCTGTACTTCCATGAGCAATATATTTAGCTCCAATACTTTTTGCATATTCAACAATTTCTATAGCCTGTATAATTCTTTCAGCGCTAACAGACAGTGGATAAGTATTGTTTTTTAATACATTTCCAAAGATTAAATACTTTACTACTTTTTGATAGAAAGTAGCTATTGCATCAATGTTTTTATAAGTAGAAACCCCCATTTTGTAGGCATTATTTTCTATATGATTGATTTCTTCTTTTGTAAAACCACCTGTATTTACACTTACCGCATGAACTTCATATTCTTTTGATAAACTTACAGCACAGTATGAAGTATCTAAACCTCCACTATATGCGATTACTAATTTTTTCATTTTTTTATTTCTACAGGTTATTTATTTTAATTGTCTTATTTTAGACTCAAAACGAGGATTAACGAAATATTTGTAACTTAACTCATCTCTTAATTTTCCTATTTTTTCAAGTTCTTCTATCAATACTTTAGACATCTCAGAAAGGGTTATATGTGTCATTCCTAGTAATTCATTATAATGATGAACTTTCGACGTTTGCGCAATCGAAATAAGAAAATTGTTGGTATATAACTCTGTCATTTTAGACATTAATAATAGTCCAAGATTATAATTACGATATTTTCTATCTACCCACAAAGAGGAACGTTCGTATACAGAATGTCCTTTCACATGGTGCTCATGTGCAAAAATATGACCAAGTACCTTTTGTTCTTTTTTCATTAAAAAGCAGCCGTTTTTTAAACGTCTATTTAATAATGCTGTAGGCACATAATATAGAGTAGGTAATGCTTTCGATCTTTCAGAAATAATTGCTAATAGTTCTTCTGGAAGCTTATAAACAAGTTCTATGTTTATACCTTCATTAAAGCAATAGGTTTCTGCGTTGTATATAACACTTTTAATATCTTTATTCAATATGGTATCCATTATTCGTTGTGCCTTTTTTATTAAGACGTATTTTAATTTTTACAAAAATTCAACCAAATCTTGATTTTGTATTGATTGATCAATTGATGTTCCTATTCAAAAAATAGAGACAACATCGTTGTTTTAATAATAACTGAAAATAGAAAGCGAATTACTTTCTTAGCCTGAAACAGTCCCTAGGGACGAGTTTGATGAAAACGCAGAACAGACGTTTTAGTATTTCCTACTAAAACGAAAGAGATAAAAGATATGTTGTTTCCTGTTTTCACTGAATAACTACATTTACTATTAACTCTAAATCGTCGGCGGTAGCCCCTTTCGTTAATATTAACTGCAAAACTACAATTTATTATGAATTAAACAATAATTAAATATGAAAAAATACAAGCTTTTTGAAGAGGGGATAAAAATTAAGTGTCAACTATTATTTTTTTTAATAATATAAAAGTAGCATATTGGTTTTAAATGTTACTATTTATGATATTGTTTTTAGGTTCAAATTATAGTGGAATCTTTAAAAAAAATAAACCAACAGCTCATTCATTTGTTCACAATTTATTGAAACTTAATTTAGAAATTTTTTGGTTGGTATATTTATTTTAAAACTAAAGCTCCAAATAATTTCACATCCACGAAACTTTGATTATTTTTATGCAACCTTAGGAAGTTAATCTAGACAAAATAAATTTTCTAAAGAATGTTTAAAAATAAGTAAAATAAAAAAAATGATCAAAAAGAATTTCTTTTCAATATTGCCAATTATGTTTTTATTACTAACTGTGAGTTGTAATAATATCAGTAAATATAAAATAGAAAAAGGAAAGGTAGGAAGGATTACTACTAAAACAACTATTCAAGAATTAACTACTATTTTTAAAAATGATTCTATTGTAAATAATTTAAGTGAAGGAGCTCAGGGAAAAAACTATTTTCAGGAAGATGATGAATATTTTATTTTTGAAAAGGGAGGTAAATTATTGCTAACAATCACCCCAAAAGAACAATTAGATTCAACTTCTACAATTAAAAGTATAGCCATACACGACGAACGTTATAAGACGCTTTCAGGTATTAGCATCAATTCAAATTTTTCTGAAATTAATGTAAATAATAACATCAATAAAATAGAGCGTACTTTTTCTTCTGCAACCCTATTTTTAGACGATTTAAATACTACAATTACTATAGATAACGAAGAACTAGGTTTAAAGGAGTTTAGTACGCAGAAAGTTACAAAAGAACAAATTCCAGATTTAGCTAAAATGAAAACATTTATAGTTTGGTTTAATTAAATATTGCTGATTTTTTTTACTACAAAATGATGTGTTTTCGTTTACTTATTTAAAAAGCACCATGTATAGTTCCAACATTAGATGGTAAATTAATAGCAGAGCACTTTGGAAATACAACAGATAAAAATTCAATCTTAGCATTGCCCATATGATTGCTCCAACTGGTTTGGAAGAACCCTTTCAGGCTCCTAAATTTGATGAATACACTTACATTATAAAAGGAAAAAAACAATGTATCATTGATGATGAAATAATTACCTTAAAATCTGGTTAATCTATTAAAATAAAAAAAACATACAAGAGTTCAATATTCAAACTCATTTGATAAA
>MDTG01445072.1_pt1 | contig 16595 bp, 29 predicted proteins | sample 811421 | NCBI WGS metagenome assembly MDTG01 (sample SAMN05326645, study PRJNA326480) | marine metagenome | isolation source: seawater | place: Pacific Ocean: South East | collected 2011
AGAATATGGCACCTTTTCAAGTCGAAAAGAGGCTCGTGCGAACACATTTAAAGAAATGGAAGTTACCTATCCTTATAGATTTATTAACTATCCTGATACCGAAGTAACAGGTGCCAAAGTCACTACTCGTGAAGAGCCTTATGCTTTTGTAAGAGTTGGTGAAGAACATCCAGATACTGAAGTAATGACTAATATGTATGATATTTATGCTTCCACTTATATTAGTAACCACCCAGTCAGTGAGACCGGACCAATTACAACAATTATATTTGATGTAACCAGTAAACAAGATGGCGAGGTGGTTAGCACCTGTCATGCATTCCAAGAGCAGTTCGATCGTAAGTTAATTTCCCTATCGGGTGAAGATTATTATTCCTTGACTGACCAACAAGTTCGCAGTTACCGACCTTACTCTAAACAAGGTGAACCTCCCAAACCCTTGGAATATAATAAACAGATGTTTTTTGGATGGCATAACGATTCGATGGTAGACCCCCTTAATAATGTCGCACTTTCTAAAATAGTAAAAGAAATGGCGGAATGGATTGTAGGTGCAAGCCGTGGAAGTGATATGGTTGCCACCTTGTCAGCATTTACCTTCACTGATGATGTTTATGAACACGGTCACCTGATTCCCGACGAGTTGGACTTTGAATTAACTACTTATTATGATCACGATATCTATCTTAGTAATGATTACGTTAGTGATATATAAGATATAAATAAGTGGGACGGAGAAGATATCTCATGGGTATTAAACAATACGATGAACGGATGGCAGTCTGTAGAGCGTGTCCCGAACTAAAAAGAAAGTTGTTGGGAAGTTTCTGTAATATTTGTGGGTGTAACATGAAGTTAAAGACGCAAATTAAGTCTGCGAAATGTCCGCTGGGAAAATGGTAAATATAAATAACAGGTCGTTACAATAGTAGACCATGAGTTGGACATTAAATCCGGGGTGTATCAACTATCATTATTATTATCAATATTATACTTGGATGCATAAATACGAAAAAGAACTACGAAACCTAAATAATGATTATTTCTGGCGTAGTATGAAGAATGAGGCCGAGCGTAACTTGCCACCATCACCTAATCGAAGTCCTCAACATATTCCATATAGAATACAAAAGATTAGATCGGATATAATTATAAAACAACTTGGTTACTTGCTGGGACCCGATGGTTTTGATGCCAGAGAATATAATTATGATAAGAATCGTGTTTGCATGAAATGTGGAGTAAAAATCAAGAGACTGCAAGAATATCTTAGGAAATTAGAACAAGGTGTTCGTGATAAAGTCAGTGCGTTAAAGTTAAGTGTATTTGAAATGACTGATGAAGAATGGAATCCCTTGCTTCAACAAGCAATAACAGAACTTGCCAACGAGTATACTCCCGAAGAGATATTTGCTGTTAAAGATAAATTACCTTCTCGGGGAAGGGCTTGGATGGTTAATGGCCAATACGGTTTTTGTCCCACTTGCTGGAAGGATACAATTGAACCACGATTAGGGTGGACTCTACCTAATATAAAGATAGTATAAGTAAGTGGTAGCCCGAAGAGATACCATGGACGATTTTGTGATCGAGGTGCATCAAGTTCCCGAGGGTAAGGCCCTGACTGGATTTGAAGTTTATGAACCCGGGGTTGAGAGTCATGTTGTTCAGATAAGAAAAAGGTGGGAACCAACTTATGCTTATTGTCCTGAGTGCACTAATATTACTGAATACGATAGTCGTTGGAAAGAACATAGACAGCGTAAAATGGGTAAAGATGATTATAGACAGCGATTCAAGCAAAAAGAATGTGATGATAGCCCTACTGGATGGACTAACCAATGTCTAAATTGTGGTTTTGAACTTAAAGATACTGAAACCGAGCAAGTTACTAAAGAAGAAGACCGTGGTGAAGACGCAGAAATAGAATGGATGAACACAGGATATATGTATGAAGGTGGCTGGTGGCTCGGTATAGATAAAATAAAAGAGATGCTAAAAACCGGCAATAGCAGCGCAGTAGAAATAAACTTTGCCTTCGTAATCGAGGGACAGACCAGATTGTTGCCATATGGTAAATTAAGAGAGGTCGTTAAAACTAAAACTATTCTAAATCGTGAAGGTAGTAATGATCTGGGATTCCCTATCCATATTTTTAGAACATTATAAATAGTTGATATGGGAACTGATAGTGATGGGAATAATCCGCCGTGTGCTCAGAAAAATATGTAAGTTCATGGTAATTCCAGAAGCAACTATTTGTGGATTAGGTTTAGGGTGTGAAGAAGAATGACAGAATGGATACAAGTAGGTGGACCTTGCCGTCGTCAATGCGATGTAGATAAAGATACTTTAGTGTGTCAAAGTTGTGGAATGTATTATGGACGGGCTGGGGAATAATGTTTCAAACTTATCGTGTCTTGCTCATGGGCGTTCCCACTTTTGAAAAAATTAAGGGGCTAAGCCAATCAGGTGCTATTCATGATTGGATATCTTCTCGTGATGTGCATGATGTTTATTATTCTGGGTTTGGGAATAAGATGGATCTGTTAATTGACAATATATCCCGTATTAGAGATAACATTATTAACAATCCTAACAATCCTAAAATGTTAGGTGCACTGTTTGGTAGCACTTGGCCTCGTTTTTACAATACCGTGTCTGATAAAAATAAAAATATAATTAACTACCAAGATAAAATCTTGCCTCTGTTTCCGATCGAGGTAGATGTAGTCATCGTGCTTACTAATCCACAATATCGCCGTCAGGTAAAAAACAATCCTAACAAGTTGGCTTGGAAGGCATGGTATGACGCTCGTAACATTCCTGTAATGTTTATGAGAGAAGATGGCATATTTGAAGGAGTCTAATAATATAAATAGTAGGCGCATAGCACTTTACTTATGGTTGTGCTACCAAGTCCCTATGCTTATGCGTGGTTTGAAGCACCTGCAAAGCAATTTAACTTAGAAGTTAAGGTCGGGTGCAAAGACCCGAACAGTGTAGATTATTGTGAAGATTGTCAAGTAGAAGACAATTCTCGGTGTGGTCCTTGTAATGCAGGCTGGACTAAAACTAATGAACCTAACATGAAATGTTGGGCTGTTGGAAGTATGACAGTGGACTGTGCTACCAGTGAAGTCATTTACCATCCGATGGGTTGTGTGGACATAGGTGTAGATTCTGGTAAGGATTGCACTTGCGGTGGCAAAGATGCCAAAGAGGGTTGTGGTCAGCAAATTAGTCGTATGAGTCGTAGGTGGCAAAGACAGGATGAAAATGTTTCACAACATCGTCCACATGTTTCATATCGGCCATCTAAGGAAAATCCGGGGTATTTCAAACATTATGCCGCAAACTACTCATATAGTCGTTCTCTTTGGGGTGTAACGGCTGATGGAACGCCTGTGTTTGACATTGGTAATAATGCTCAGATAAAGAAAGCCCAAGAATCTGGTGGTTTAATCCAAGATATAGTCTATGATAGAATCAAGGCTAATTGTGGTGGCACCGTAACTCGGTATGAACTAACCGAAGCAGATCGAAAATCTGTGCCACCTTTATTGGGTGCTAACAGTGCAGTAGATGGTCCAGCAATAACTACAACTGATACCACACCTGATTCTGGCTTGGATAATACATCTATTACAGACGATAGTAGTGTAGACTCTCCAGTTACGTCAGACACAATTCCTGTTGATGACGGTGATGAAGATACTGGAAAATCTTCCAGTAATTTAATGTGGCCCATAGCAGTAATAGGTTTATTAGGATTTATGGCACTAAGAGGTGGTAAGCGATGACCCGATCTGGTTTAATGTTAGCCATAGGAACTATGGAAGACATATGGCACGAACAAGGCGAAGAAATTGTGCAGTGGATTGTTGATTATACTGATTTTCACCAAAATGAGTTAATACAACCATATCTTACTAACAATGACCCAGCAGATATTGACTGGGACGAAATCTTTTATCAATTCTTAGAAAGGTTTATGCAAGAGGCTCATACTACCAACGGTGAATGGATACAGTGTAGTAGAGTTATTTATGGAGAACGAGATTTCATAGTAGATACTGAACACTTGGGAGGCTACAACCGCACATTTCCTGCCGAGTTGGAAGATGCTTTCAAAGTAGGTAGTGGAATAGGTGACAGTAAAATGACTTCATGGAGTTGGAATGACGATGCCTATCTGGGAGATGTTTTTGGTTTTACTAAAGCCTCTGATGGCACAGATAAAGTTATGATTAACGCTATCGTGGCTATGGATGACGTTGATTGGGCTACCACAATTGCTACCAACTTGTCTACTTACTGGGACGAATACGAATTAGTGATCCCGCACAATACTCCGGTCTATGATATAGATATATTAAGAAATGGTGAACCCATGGTAACCATGGAAGAAACCAAGGCCGCAGAGTGGAGTAATCCCACAATAACAAGTTCAGTTCAAGAGATGATTGATATGATGAAAAGAGATAAAAATACTAAAAAGAAAACCGCTACTGGAAGTTGGGCCGCAGATACTAATGAAAGAATGCAAAGAGCCAAAGACTTAGGCAAACAATGGAACAAAGAGGTAGATAAAGATACATTAGATGCTGCTAAAAAAGGTGCTAAGTCTGATTACGTTGGACAATGGAAGCGCACTCCTAAACTACCTAAGTATCCTCCTGCTGGACAATCATGGCGTGGCATACAATCTTTCTATTCTACTTTAGAGAAACAAGACAAAGGTCGTAAAAGTAAATATAAGCGTTTAGGCACTGCTATTAAACCACCTCAACAGTTCGTCGTCACTGATGGCACTGGAATTGGGAATCAGGAGTTCGTCACGGGACCCCGTGGAACTGATGTGGCCTACACACAATACCAACGTAAATGTAATGGTTGTGGACAAGCATGGGTAGCATCGCAGAAAGACGTAGATAATAGCAACAAAGCCAAAGAGCGTTGCTGGAAGTGTGGGGTCGTGGGTAACTACAAAGAAAACAAAGCCAAGATTGCTTACAGAGAAATTAAGTTCCCTGTAACTACGCCGGGGTGTGGTGATACTTTAGCATATGTATCTTTAACTGGTGAACCTGCTCGGAAATTAGAATCGGTGTTGCGTCCCGGATCTGTTATAGAGATACAAGGTTGGATTAAACCTAATAAGGAATGGAAATATAAAAATACCAAGAAATACTTGGTAGATGCATTATTGATTACGTTGGGAAGCACCCAACACGGTGGATATGTTAAACTTATCAAGAGGTGATTGTGATATCAGAAGTCATTAACTGGTTGCGAGACGATAGCGTGGTTTCACGCCGAGGTCCTAATGCGATTGTAGTGGCGGCAGATTTTTATGATTATGAACTTGTGGCAAGTGTCTATCAACTACCAGAGGAAAAGAACAATGTTATACAACAATTAAAATCAATTTTAGATACAATGGTAGATGCTGGGGCAGAAGATTGTAATCTTAAAGTCCACTGGGGCAAAAAGAGCCTAAATGAAAATAAGAAAAACTGGGATCATAGCGATATAGGTAATAGTCCCAAGCAAGATATAATTAAACAGGTTATGGATATACTTGAGAAGAACTGGGAGGATATCTGGTCGGTTGAAGCCTATCAATCAGGTAGCGAAACTTGGGAAATAGAATGGAGGCGGCATAACTTTGTCTGAAGTAATCAACTGGTTTAATCGTGGTCGGGATAAATATGTTATCTTTGGGGCATCTGTGTTCGATGGTGATCTTGATACTTGGGCGAAAAAGGATACTTTGGAAGAACTTGTAGACATGGTAACCGATAGTTGGGAAATACACTTTGAGAAAGATAATATGCCAAACAATGGAGGACATTTTGCTTTCTTTCAAGAAGTTGACAAACCCGAAACCCAATGGTTGATAGAAGAGTGGGATGGAGAAGACTCGGAAGCATTTCTTGGCGATTTAGAACGACTGATTAGGCAGTTTTGGCATAAGCCGTGGACATGTGGATTCGGGCATCTGACTTCACAAAATGCTTATGAAGTTAATTGGAGGCGATATAATGTCTAATACAATTAACTGGTTTCAAAGCAATCGTTTTTATGCTTTGCTTGAGTTAGGAAAGATTAAAGAGAAAGACTTGGATCATAAACAAGATTATTATGAAGGTAAATTAACTCCTGAAGAAGAAGCCGAAATGATTGCCTTCCTTGACCAATATACAGATAAGAAAGATGATAATCCACCTGCGGGGGCACAAGCATGATTATAAATTGGATAGATAGTAATAGATTATTTGCGTTGTTAAACACCACTGTGCCCGAAGGCTATGGGGCTACGGGAGAGTTACGAAGAATAATGCAGGAAACAGGCTTGAACCAAGAAGACGCTCAAAGAATCATGGCAACGTTGTCATCCATGGATAAGTGAAAGTATGAAGGTCCCATTCTTTATCGAGGAATATCAGAATTGGGTGGCAGCCATAAATTATGTTTTCTGGCCTAATCTTAAATGTTATCAATGCGATGCCGAGGCTAAAAACTATAACGAACTAAAGATGTTACAACATATTGGACTATGTGAGGATTGTTATGAGCGAGAAGCATCATACGAAGAAAGCCAACAGGATGATTATGAAGAAGCATTAAATCGGGATCGATACGAAAAGCATCGTGAATAAATATAAGTAGGTCTTCTCATTTTTGGATAGCATGGCAGAATATACTTCCCATAGAATAGATCTTAGCACACCGAACAGTCGTATTGAATTGTTCATGAATGATGAATGTGTGGGTCAAGTAGATATTGAACTCAAGGCAAAAGTTACTATGTATGATTCAAATAGCCCTCCCAAATCTTCGGTAGGTTCAACCCAATCATCCATTTCTGGAGTCAGTAGGAAGAAACAGGTAGATATGTCACGAGGGGTTTTACAGTTGGAACAAGAACATTTATTGTGGAATCGTAAAATGCTTCGGGACCAGATAGGTTACAAGAACTATCGTGATGTAAATAAGTTTATAGAATATCTTATCTCTATCAAACATCTTATTGTTGAAAAAGAGGGCAAGATGAAATGGTTTAGATCCAATGGGACAGGACAAATATGGCTACAGCACTGTGCCACCAACAAGTGGCCCAAACAATAATTATAAATAAGTCGTGACATAAACCTATGTTATGACCGGCTGGGAAACATATGACCCTGACCCACCTGATGGTAAGTTCCCATGGGTAGAGGGCATTATTAGTTTAGCATTCATAGTATCCTTGATTGTATTTTTGTGTGCTTAGATAAGTATATAAGGGTGCTAACAGGGATTAGAACCCATGAGCGATGATAGAGATCGGCAACAAATGGCCATCAGCCTCTTGCGACAAGGCAAGGTGATGCGAGTAAAGGAAGACTACTTCAGGGTTACAGGTAATTCTGGAAAGGACTGGAATATTGCAGTCTGGGATGATAACAACATTAAGTGTAGTTGTCCCATTAGTAAAATCAAGCGTCAAGAATGTCATCATGTCAAAGCAGTGCAGATGTATCTGACTTCCGCCCGAACAGGCTGGAAGATGTGGTAATCCGCCATTGACACCAGTGCCTTTATATAGGGGTTATCAGAGGGAGTAATATGTCTCGGCTACTATACCGCATCATAAGGGAGGGCTGCAACGCAGAATGCCTTTGTGGGGATTGTGGATATATCTTTGAAGAATATGAGGTTGCTTAACGGTGCCTTTATATAGGGGATTACGCTGGGACTAACTACAGGAAGTGAAAAATATGGGAAGAAAACACGCATGGGTTGAACGCCGAAGAGTGAACGCCTTTGATTTAATGGAAGATAGAGCCTACTTGACAACCGAGTTGGCAGAAATACTGAACAAAGACCATGTGCACGAAGTCCGTCCACGACAGATATTTTGTGTGCTTAAAGCCGACAAGCGATTCCGCAAGATTCGCAAGGTAAAGGTTGATAGCGTTGCTCGCACTAAAAGCCATGAAGTATGGTTGTTTGGCCGTTCCGACCGAGATTATGAAGATCGCCATCCTTACCGACTAAAGCGTGGTGATGCTTGATGTGCGATTGTTGTAATAAACAAGAATCAATCTGTCGGGTTACTCGTGGTGCTCAATTCAGTAATGTTAAAGCCTACTGTTTAGATTGCTTGGTGCAAACCTATCCAAAATCCGGGGAAGTGTTGGCATGATTGGTAGAGAACGTTTGATTCATGCCAGCGTTTGTTTAGATGCTGCTTTGGCTGCACACGAGCGAGGCGATGAGAAGAATGCCATGGAATACATTAAGAAGTGTCAAGATGATTTATATTTCATTATTAAATGTGAGGCTTGATTACAATGAAGGTCGGAGAGAAAATCGCTAAGACACGCCTAATTAAAATGATGTTGGGTAAATCACAAGTAATGTGGAGTAAAGAAGATAAGTGCTTCAAGCCTATTGCTTTGACTACTCGATATGATAACAATCAGATCACTATAACTGAAATCCGTGAATCATATCCATATCAAATAATTCGTGGTAGTAGTGAAACTCAACTTGTCAAACTTATATATAATGTCAAGAAGGAAGAACTCATGCAGGGGGCCATCCTCCCTGTGGGATGGAACGATTAGGTTATATATCAACCGAAAACTATATAAGGGTGAAACGCACAAATAAAAAGGTGAGCAGTATGTGGGATAGTAATTGTAATGAATGCGGTGCTGATAAAGACAGCATCAGAGAAAACGATAGCGGAGAATATGAATGCCCTGATTGTGGCCTAATCCTTGGATTGGCTATTGACATGGGTAAGGATTACAGAGTCTTTGCTGATGGTGCAGGTGCTAACAATGAACGACACGGTATGGCTGCTACATGGCTTTTGCACGATAAAGGTCTAACCACAGATATTTGTCGTATGAATAAAGATTCTTCAGGCGCACCTATCAAGGGTGAGTTCCATAAGCGTTTGGGAAGACTACGCCGACAACAGCAACGCACTCGTATTCGTAACAGCACAGAACGCAATTTAGTGCAAGCCTTGTATGAATTACAACGTCTGGCAAGTCAGATGGGACTTAATGATACTATTCGTGAACAGGCTGCATATATTTACCGTAAGGCTGCCGAAGCAAAGTTAGTGCAAGGTCGTAGCATTGAAGGTGTAGTTGCTGCCAGCATTCACGCTGCTTGCCGTTTGAATGGTATTCATAGAACACTGGATGAGATCGGTAGACATAGCCGTATTGGTCGTAAAGAGATTGGTCGCACCTACCGTAAAGTAAAGCAACAACTCCAATTGCGTATTGCACCAAGTAGTGCTCAAGGGTTTGTTCCTGCTTTCTGCAGTAAACTCCAAGTTCCTACTAACATTGAATCCGAGGCTCTTCGCATTTTGGCAGAACCCAAGGTTAAGAAGATTGCCACAGGTCGCAGTCCTACTGGAATCGCTGCAGCCGTAGTATACTTGAGTTGTATGAAGAATCCAGAGAGTTATCGCACCCAGCGAGATGTGGCTGCTGCCGCAGGAGTAACCGAAGTTACTATTCGCAATCGCTACAATGATATTTGTGATGCTCTCGGTATTGATAGAAACAATCTGGGACAGTAACTACAAATAGGTGATGACCCGATTATGGGTATATGTGGGAATGGATCTCGGCAGGATTGCTGATAGTGTTAATGTGGTTAGCCACACGCTACATGAACATTAGTAATCTGGAACCAGTTATTGAACGGATAGAAGTTCCCGTGCAAGACAATACTCAATTATTGCTACTTACTGAACAGTTAGGTTCTTCTCAACAACAAGTGAAGTTTTTAGATGCTACTATCAATACTTTAAGTCATCAGGTAGCCAAGTTAGAGACAGATTTAGAAAACACTCAAGCCGAGGCTAAGAAACAGAAAGGTCGTGCTGCTTCAGCACATACTTCTAAAGGACAGATATTAGAGAAGTGGGCACCGTTTGTAGACCATCCTGAAATCGATCCTAATTGGGAGGCTGAGAACTGGTCATTCATGGGCAATCCAATTGATTATATTGTCTGGGATTATCGTAAAGATAAAAATCTAAACTTAGAAGAAGGCATGATATACATAATGGATGTTAAATCTGCTAAAGCACAATTATCTACCAAGCAACGTCGTATTCGTGATTTAGTAAAAGCAGGAAGAGTAGAGTGGCGAGAAATTAGGTTGGATTAGATGAATGTGGGATTCAGAGATAGAGTCTTGAGAGGCATAGGTGGCTTACTATTATTAGTAATAGATTTCTTAGCCAGTGGCTCATGGGCATGGGTCTTTTTAATCATGGGTGTTTGGAGTGTAGTTACTTCTGCTTTCGGGTGGTGTCCTTTTTATCGTCTCGGTGGTGTTAATACCTGTCCGGTCCCACAAAGGTAATAATATAAGTAGTTGATGACTGCAATTAAGATTATGACTCTGAGTGAACTACCGCAAAAGGCTATGGACGTAGCAATTAGTGTGGCTGCAGATGTCTTACATTTATGGCCTTCATTGGATGGTTATGATGCTATGGTGGGAGTTAGCGATGTTATTCCTGATACTCAGATTATGATGCAAGTGCCAGAATATAATAAAACTAATCCTTTTGGTAACGTGGATGAAGATGATAAACCCTCTTATGAAACTGAAGAACGGTTTAGAAAATCGGGTTGGAAACCCGTAGAACAAACTTACTGGGCCAAAAGCCTTGATATGCCTGATGAGGTCAAAGATAAAGTATGGAAAGAAATGAATATAACTGCTACGGCTCGTAACGCACCATGGACTCGTTATTATGAACAAAACCAATTAGACTGGGATGAAGTAGCAACTATGGCTATGTATCCGTTTAAGCCCGGGGAATTGATGACAGGACCTGTTCATTATGGAGATAAATATGATGAACTTGAATATATGGCTGGCCGACGAGTGCAAGAAGGTATTCTGCCTAACGATAAGGAATGGGGCGATCTAAATCTGTATCATGTAGTTATGCAGTATCCACATCCACAAAAAGTAGAAGTAATGGATTTAATAGATGGGTCATGGAACGTGAGAGAAAAGGGTTTCGTAGCCGTGTGGCCGTTCAGTAAGAATGGTATGGAAAACAATAATATGGCTTTCTTAAGTTTAAATGATGGTAAAATGCGTATGTTATTTGGAGAAAATGCTTACGCTGAATGGATAAAAGAAAGAGATAAAATTATTGGGCACTACGAAAGTATTAACGTTCAAACTATCTTTTAGAATCCGTAATTAAGAATGTCTCCACGGCTAAGCAAGTCTTTAATTATATTTACTTGCTCGGCTAAGCGACGTTCAAAGTTGGTTTGATCTACATCGACGACAGTATCTTCTCGCCATTGATGCCCTGCTAATTCCACCCAGACCTCACCCACATACCATTCACACTGATAGTCTGGTTCAATAACTATTGACCAGATGTTTGGGGTTTCAGTCATGAAATACATTTCTTTTTGTGACTATATTAAACTTGTGGCAAATGTCTTCAATACCTATGATAAACTACAAATAGTCAAAAAGACAATGATAAAGAATGGAAGGTTATTTTTCCGATATGCCTGTCCGAAAGGACGATTTCCCGAACTCGGAAAGAGAATCTCTAACAGTTCTTAGGAAGATGAAGAAACCAGATATGGAATATTTTCAACTAACCGACGAAAGTCCTCGACATGCCTTTACTAAATATATGGATGAAAAAGGTATTGCTTACGATCCTAATTATCTGAAACTAATAATTAAAGATACGCAGGATATCATGATGAGTTACAAAAGATATTATAATCGTCCACGTCCTGCCCAAGTAAATAAATCTATTATGCCTGCAGAGTCTACGACAGCACAAACTCCAGCATATCCATCAGGTCACGCCTTTCAAGCATATGTATTAGCCAGAAAACTAAGTCGTAGATATCCATTACATTATTTTCAATTCTTTAAGATAGCGGATCGCATCGCCAGTGCACGGGTTAGTGTTGGATTACATTATCCTTCTGATAATACTAAAGCGTATAAATTGGCTATGCAACTATAAATATAAATAACTGGTTCGCTAAATAGGATGTATGGCGATAAAACGTTGTGACCGGTGTGGTAGTTATTCCCCCGACCTTATTATGCAGCATGAAGCCATGATTAGAGAAATTGCTGCGAAAGGTATAGAATACACTATGAACGACCAAGATATGCGGGAAATGAAAGCATTGTTTGATGCTATGGAAGAAATGAACGACCAAAAATGGCAGAAAGGATGGAGATTGGGAAAGATGTGTCGTTGTGGTATGTATCACTCTATCAACATGGAGATGATAGTATGACATGGGAAAACATTGATGGTATTTTCCTTCCTAATCATAGATGTGCTTGCGGTAGTATCAATCTCAAGGCTGCCGTTTACCGGACTGAACGCTTGGCCCGTATGGTTACCGACAATAAACTAAGTCCTATTGAAACACACGATCTGCAACAGGATATGATGGGCATGATGTCAGATATGAGTAAAGCCATCAATGGTGAATGGGAACAATGCCACTGCAATTTTGGACTCTTAGCCATCAATCAAACAGGTTTTGCTAAAAGTATATAAGGGTAATCTCTATCACTCTTTAATACAGGTGAACCAACATGGTTAAAATTGATGTAAAATGTAAAGAAGGATACGCAGCACGAGAATACACACGAGATGACGGCACTTTAGCCTATTTCCTTAAAGGTCCAAACGCAGTTAGCAACGACCAAGGCGAAGTTGGACGATACGATGTTCGTGGACGCTATGCAGGTAAGTTCAAGACTGCCGTAGGTGCTCGCAAGCGATTCGGTGTTCTCGATGGCAACAAGGCTGAAGACAACGCTAAAATCACTATCACTACTCCTGATGGAGTCAATGTATTCATTGGGGATCTCGATGAAGGCAAAATGAGTGTGCAAGAACGCATTACCCTTGGTATGTGTATTAACAACGCTACTCATCTCACTGCTGCACAGATGGATTCCGAGAATGCACCACAGAACCTTGTAAACTCCATTTATGATTTGGCTGACTCTCTGTTTGAAGAGTATCAGAACCGATACATGGATTGAGAACAGGAAACGGACTCCCAAAAGCCAAATGGCGTGGGGGGAGTGGACGGGAGACTGACAACCTAAAAAGTTTGAAGTCGCTTAGACACATATAGAAGGGTTACAAACACCCAACAATAATAGTGACAATGGGGTAAAGTATCCCAGCATCACCCAGTATAGTCCCTCCTCCCAAACCATTAGATTCAAATAGTTCCGACACCACATATGTCGTATGCGCCTGCAATTGGATTTAGGATCTAACCGAAGTCTGGTCTTTGAAGATTATTCTGATACTGCTTATCTTAAAGTTAGTGTGGAAGATGCTAACGGCTCTTCTAATATTACATTGGGATTAGTAAAGCGTGAAGACATCAAGCGATTGGGTAAATCATGCTGAATAGTAATCCTCTAAGAACTTATTGATTGTTTCGGCTACTTTCCAACTACCATCTTCTACATGGCACTCTCCTAAGCCATGCAAATCACTCGTAACACGAGTTAGTTCTTCTGCTGTAACTGCTGACATTGGTAGGGTGCAAGCATTAGGATAGTAAAATGAAGTTAATTTAGAATTGAGTTCGGCTTCTATTTGTTGCTTTTCTGGAACTAATATAATTGGTGCACCGACGTGACAGGCTTCGCCAATACTACTTGCCCCTGCAGGAGTGATCAGATAACGACAGTTGAGCAAATCGTGTGGAAAGGTTTTTCCCTCGGGACAGAACTGAACAATACTATTGTCTACGGCCATCTTTTCTCCAGCACCATACCATTTAATATAGCATCCCTTGGATTTAGCGAACTCCACGATTTCATCCATTTTCTTTAACATAGAGTTACGATGATAGACCATAATATAATCGCTCTTCCAACCAGACCATCGCTTGCCTTGATACTCGTCTTGAATAGGTGGTCCGACGATGTGGGTGTTTCTTTTAGAAACTAAAGTGTTGTTAGGTAGTGCTTTAGCAATAATAGTTGTATTACTGTCTGGACAAATCATACGATTGATAACGTTTAATTGTTTCATAGCCAGTTTATCTGCAGTAGTAATAGTATTACAATCATCTGGAAGTTTACAGTGAGTGCCAAACGATTGGTTGTTATAAATAATTAACGGGATGCCTGCTAACTTAGCGGCCCGTGATAATAAGGGTTCATAATCCGAGATAACTAAATCATATTTATGTTGTCTAAGATATTCTGCCAGATCTATAATCTTGCCACGGTTCTGTAGAAACCACGACGGATAGTATAGCATAGTTTTAAGAGCACTGGGATTATTATTTTTATTATATTGAATCCGGGGTGTAGGTAACTCATTAACAATATGTCCTTTATCTCTCAGCGGTTTCACTGCTTGACAGCAAGTAAAGAAAGTAATTTTATGTCCTGCTAATAATAAATATGGGGCTACAGTAATGGCACGAGTAGAATGGCCTCGGCCTTCGCCAGATAGTCCATATGCAATTCTCATCTGCATCACTCCGAAGCACGATTGATATCAAACTTTTCACGGTCATAAAGAACAAAGTGCGAAGTGCTGTAACTCAATCCTTGTGCTAATCCTCCAATTAAACCACCTGCTAACAAAGAGTTGAGCCAAGTTTTCTGGGTCGGGAAGTAATATAATAATGTTAAACCACCTAATGCATAGATCCAATGATAGATGTGTAGATACTTATTATCTCCGATTTCAACCCGAAGTGATGGTAATAAATCTAATCCGTAAACATGTGGATGAACCACTTCACCAAAAATGGAACTTATGGCTGCAGCCGTAATAACTACAGGTAGATTCAGGTCCATAGCATATATTATACACTACGACTACTTATATTTTCATTCTTCTTCAGGTGCAGTCCACAGGAAGTGAACGGCTTGTGAGGGTTGTTCCAATCCCATTTTGATAGCAGAGGAAATAATAACTCCCATCATTTCATCAATAGTTCGGAGAGTAGAAGCGATTCTTTTGAAACCGACCATGCCAACTATATCTAAGACAGTATAATTTTGTTGTTTCTTATCAGTAATCATACCTCTACGGTATTGAAGATCGTGAGTCATACATAATCCCTCAATACTAACAGTTAATGGAGAGATATCTACATCATCGTCATCGAAAACAACTAAACGCATCAAGAAACCATCTGGCTCTTGGTTTTGGTCACTAAACATCTTTAGTGCGTCATCCAAATCAATGTTTTTCATTTCGGGTTTCTCGTCAGCCATATCTTTTCACCATTTCCTTCATAAAATCTTCATAATTGAAGTTTTCCCAGTTCTTAATGACATCTAACATAATATTGAGATCTTGTGACATATCTTTAGTAGGCACTTTTTGAACTTTAGGTTGTTCGTCACCTTCAGGGAAGTTGTAAAGAGAAACTTGTTTGAAATATCCTTGAGCAATCATAGAAGTAACGACTAAGCGGGCTTGGTCTGCATTCTTCTGTGAATCCAAAGGAATACGAACACGCTCGGTTGCATTTTGCATTATCTCTACTTGATGCTTTACAATCTCTTGCAGGTATTTTTCCGGGGAGGTTTCCAACCATTGGTTGATTTCCTCGTGAGTATAACCTTTTTCTACTAAAAAATCACGGAAGTTGCCAGCCACGGCTACTACGAATCTAAGAGGATTGTCTAAGATATTAAACATAACGAAATACAAATCATCTTTGTCGCCAGCATTCATGTCTACGGTAGCAGTTACCATGACTTCAGTAGATTTACTGAAACCTAATTTAACATCGGAAATATTATTCATTGATTACCCTCGGTAAGACATTGATGACAGCAGTAATATAAACCTTCCTGCGAAATACTGAAATCCGTGCCACAATGATTACATTTTCTCATCCGCCAGCGTAAAACCCATTTCGGGTGAAACTGACGGGCCTCGGTTAGACTAAGGGCTAACGGATTGTCTATTAAATGACCATCCATGGATAAGCCCTGCTCTTCACAGAAATCCAATAACTCCAGCGGCACATAGATCATGGGTTGATTCACCTACTTATATCTTTCACATTGATAGATTCATGATACACGTCAAAAAGAGCAGATAATGTTATTGGCTGGTCCCACATTTTCTTGATATATAATTTACTCTTGCTATCATTTTGTCTGGTAAAAGAACCATCAACCCGCCAAGATTCGTAAGCAATTATACTTTTTTGCTTTGGTGCCACGGGTAAATCTATTCCAAAATGAATGCGTTCCATTCTTCTATTAAACCTATATATGCCAACCACCTCTTTTTCCGCACGGGGCCAACGAGAACTTCCCGGGGCATCTTGCCAGTTATCTATATCATAACGAGGTGCTGCAAACACCGCTTCAGCAGACCCTAATCCTCCCCCTGCCCCTAAGAGTCTAAATTGTGCATCACTAACTAAATTGTAATCAATAACAAGGGCGTTACGATAAAACCTTCCGCAGTCTACCCATTGTTCAAACTTTTCATCCCAATAGGATACTGGATAATAGTCCATGTGTGATCTTACTTCCTTCAA
>MDTG01197874.1_pt1 | contig 16594 bp, 12 predicted proteins | sample 811421 | NCBI WGS metagenome assembly MDTG01 (sample SAMN05326645, study PRJNA326480) | marine metagenome | isolation source: seawater | place: Pacific Ocean: South East | collected 2011
CGATGCCGGCGCGGGTCCCGGCCTGGCTTCTGCGCAGGCCGCTGAACCAGGTGCCTGCATCGAGGACCTCCAGCGCGCGCTGCATGGGCTCGACCTTGGTCTGCCGATTGTAGGATTCCAAAGCCTCCCTGCCCCGCTCCCAGCGCCTGCCGTGCCGGACTTCCTGCCACGCCGGACTGATCTCGGCGCGGGCCACGTGAAGATTCAGGTCGAGACGATCGCAAAGACTGTCGACGAACCGGTAGGTCTCGTCGAAGTGGTAGCCGGTGTCGACGAAGATGACGGGTATCCGGGGCTCCACCTGCGTGACCAGGTGCAGCATGACCGCCGCCTGCATGCCGAAGCTCGACGACAGGACGTGCCGACCCGGCAGATGATCCAGCGCGCATTCCACCCGCCGGACCGCGCTCAGGCATCGCCATGCACGGTCCAGGCGCTCCAGGTCGGGCGGCGAAACGCCTCCGTCGATTCCGATCTCGCCGATGGTCCTGAGCGCGCACTCGGTCATGCCGAATTCACCTCGCTGCCGTGGCTTGTGGCGGCGACCAGGCCCGCACGCACCGCGAAGTTGCCGAACGTTTCGGCGCGCCCGCGTTCGGCGGCGAATCGCCCGAACCAGCCGTCGACCGCATCCAGGATTGCGGCCTCGTCGGCGTTGGCCAGCACCAGCCGGTTCAACCGGTCGCCGTTGAACGACGCGCCCAGGTACAGGTTGTAGCGGCCCGGCGCCCGGCCCACCAGCCCGATCTCGCCGAGATAGGGACGCGAGCAGCCGTTGGGGCAGCCGCTCATTCGAATGTTGATCGGCTGATCCTCGATGCCGTGCCTGGCGGCGAGCTCTTCGAAGCGGGTGACCAGATCGGGCAGGTAGCGCTCGGCCTCGGCCATGGCCAGGCCGCAGGTCGGCATCGCGACGCACGCCATGGCGTGCTTGCGCAAGGGCGAGTGACCGGCCGAGCCGTCCAGTTCCGCGGCCTGCAGAATCTGCTCGACGTCGCTCCGCTGGTCGGCGGCAACGCCGGTCAGCACCAGGTTCTGGTTGGGCGTCAGGCGCAGGTCTGCGGCGTGGTGCCCGATCAGCCTGTTCAGGCCTGCGCGCTGGGCCGGGCCGAGTCGCCCGTTTTCGACGAATACGGTGTACTGCCAGCGCCCGTCGGTGCTTTCGGCCCATCCATTGCGGTCGCTGGATTGCGTGAATTCGAAAGGCCTGGCCGGTTTCAGTTCCACGCCGCTTCGCTGCACGATCTGTTCGAGCAGCCACTCGGTGCTTCGATCGTCCAGCGTGTACTTGAATCGCGCATGCTTGCGGTTGGTTCGATCACCGAAGTCGCGCTGGGTGGTGACGATGGCTTCGGCGACGACCAGCAACTGCTCCGGCTCGATGAATCCGATCAACCGTCCCAGCAACGGGAACGTGTCCGGCTCGCCGTGGCTGCAACCCATGCCGCCGCCGGCAATCACGTTGAAACCGGCAAGCCTGTGGTCTTGTTCGATGGCGACGAACCCGATGTCCTGGGAATAGGCGTCGATGTCGTTGTGCGGCGGAACGGCAATCCCGATCTTGAACTTGCGCGGCAGGTAGGCCCTGCCATAAACCGGATCGTCCTCGGCATCGTCGAGTTCGACCTTCTCGCCGTTGATCCAGATTTCCTTCCAGGCCGACGTGGATGGTGTCAGGTGGGCGCTCAGGCGCTCCGCCCAGTCCAGCGCAGCCGCCTGCACCGGTCCGAGTTCGGGCTGCACGTGGCACATCACGTTGCGGTTGACGTCGCCGCACGCGGCCAGCGAATCCATGCCTACCGCATCGATACCGCGCACCAGCTCGCGCAGGGATTCCCGGGAAACGCCGTGGTACTGAACCGCCTGGCGCGAAGTCAGCCGCAGCGTGCCGTTGCCGTACTCTTCGGCAAGCCGGTCCAGTGCCTGCCACTGCTCGCGCGAGATACGCCCGCCGGGCACGCGTACGCGCAGCATGAACTGGTACAAGGGCTCCAGCCGGGCCTCGCGCCGCTCGCCTCGCACATCGCGATCATCCTGCTGATAGATCCCGTGGAACTTGCTGATCACGGTATCGGCATCGCGAATGGCGCCCGTCGTCGGGTCCTCGAGGCTGTCGTGCAACGTACCGCGCAGCGCGCGGCTCTCGGACTTGATTTTTTCAACGTTCAGGTCTGACATCAATAAACATCCTTCTGATACCGCTTCGCCTGCTGCATGGCGTCGAGGTATTCGGCGGCCTGTTCCGGCGTGCGTCCGCCCTGCTCGGCGATCACGTCGGCCAGGGCCTGGTGAACGTCGGCGGCCATGCGCTTGCCGTCGCCGCATACGTAGACGTGCGCGCCGCGTTCCAGCCAGTCGAAGACGTCCCGGCCCCGCTCGCGCAGGCGGTGCTGGACGTAGATCCTTTCGGCCTGGTCGCGCGAGAACGCCACCGACAGCCGATCCAGCGCACCTTCCCGGCGGAACCGCTGCCACTCGAGCTGATAGAGAAAGTCGGTGCGCCGGTTCCGTGCGCCGAAGAACAGCCAGTTGGCGCCGCTCGCACCCAGCGCCTGGCGATGCTGGACGAAGGCCCTGAGCGGCGCCACGCCGGTGCCCGGGCCGATCATGATGGCCGGCGCATCGGTGTCTTCGGGCAGGCGGAACCGGGGATTGGTCTCGACGTAGACCGGAAGCGTATCGCCCGGCGAAACCGACTCGGTCAGTTGCCAGGAGGCGACACCGGCGCGCAGCCGATCGCGGGAATCCCGACCGCCAACGCGCTTGACCGTGAGATGAATCTCGTCGTCTGCGACCAGCGGGCTGGAGGCGATCGAGTACAGCCTCGGCGAAATTCCGCGCAGCATGTCGACAAGCGTCGCGGCATCGACCCTCGCTGGGAAGTCGTGCAACACGTCTATCACCTGGCGCGCGGCCGTCCACTCGGCCAGGCGATCTGGATCATCGATCAGGGCGCGCAGGTCCGCGCTGTCGGCTGCAGCCGCCCAGGCCTGAAGGAATGGTCTGACCAGCTGCGTGAGTTCGAGCCTTCGCGCCAGCCATTCGCGTGCTTCCAGCGTTTCGGCTCCGCGCTCCACCCTGGCTTCGGCGTCGATGCCCGAGACCTCGATGATCTCGTCCACCAGGCGGGCATCATTGCGCGGCCACAGGCCCAGGGAATCTCCGGGCTGCCATTCCAGACCGCTGCCTTCAAGCAGCAATTCGACGTGGTGCACGGGGCTGGTCGAGGGTGCGACCGTCAGCGGCGAAATCTCGAGCACTTCGGCGTCGTATGGATTACGGCGATCGATACGCTGAACCGCGGACTCGGCGTCACGGATCAGTTGCAGGTGTGGTCCGGTGGGCGCGGCCTGGCCCGGCTTCAGGACCGTTTCCACTTTTTCGAGCAGACTCGGACGCCAGGCGTCCTCGGCCGATTCGAAGTCGACATCCACGTCGACCCGCTCCATCAGCCGGGTCGCACCGAGCGCTTCCAGGCGGCTGTCGAGCTCTCGCCCGGTCTGGCAGAAATCCGGGTAGCTGGAATCGCCCAGCGCGAACACGGCGAACTTAAGATTGTCCAGCCTCGGCGCCCGGTCTGAAAGAACCAGCTTGTGCAGCGCCTCGGCATCCTCCGGCGGATCGCCCTCGCCGTGGGTGCTCATGACCAGCAGCAGCGTATCGAGCTTCGCGATCGATCTCGGTTTGATGTCGGCGGTGCTGGCCAGTTCGACCGAAAACCCGCGGGCTTGGGCGTCGGCGGCCAAGCGCTGCGCCACGCCGCGGCCGTTTCCGGTTTCAGAGCCGTACCATATGGTCAGCGTTGGCGCCGCGGCCTCGCCGTGCACGGCATGCTCGGCCGGCGCAAGATTGTCCAGCCGCGCGGCCGCTACACCGGCCAGGTACCCGGAGGCCCACTGCAGCTGAACCTCGTCGAGTGCCGAAGCCCACTTGCCCAGCTGCTTTTCCAGGTCTTGCCGCACTGCCGGCGAAATGGCCATGTTCGTCTTCCGATCGCGAATTCCGTGCTGGAAGACTAAGCAGGATGCCGCGGAAACGGAACGATTTGATGGTTATGCCCATATAGCCGAATGTAAGGTCCAGGCTTTTCCTAGGTCATAACCGCATGGAATAAGCGCCAAGCCAACAAGTATTTTTCTTTTGTCCCGGCCGGGCCTACGCTCTGACCCATGAATACCGAAACCAGACCTGAAGCCGGCGAGTGGCTGCCCATATTCATCCGCCTGGCCGGGCAGCCGGTGCTGGTCGCCGGCGGCGGCGTCGAGGCGCGACGCAAGATCGATCGTCTGCTCAAGCACGGCGCGCAGGTCGACGTGCTGGCCAATATGCTCGAGGCGCCACTGGACGAGTACCGGCGACAATCCCGCATTCGCCGCATCGAAGCGCTCCCATCCAGCAGCACGGGCTATCGACTGGTCATCGTCGCAACCGACGATGAACGCCTGCGTCGGGCCGCCCTCGCCTTTGCTGCCGAGCATGCCATTCCGGTCAACGCCGTCGACGACCCGGACAACTGCACCGCCATCCTGCCGGCCATCGTCGACCGCGCGCCGATCACCATCGCGATCGGTTCCGCCGGCACGGCGCCAGAACTGGCGCGAATGATCCGCAGCCGGATCGAGACCCTGCTGCCGCAGACGCTGGGTCCGCTGGCGCGGTTGGCTTCGGAACTCAAGGACTCGATCCGCCACCGGTTTCCGTCGCTGCCGCGCCGGCGCCGGTTCCTGGGCTGGCTGTTTCGCGATGCGCCGGCCGAAGCCATGCAGGCCGGGGACCCGTCGCGCGCCCGCGCCCTGGCCGCGCGGGCCCTTGAAGATTCCGGCTTCGACACCGGCGGCTCGGTGGCGCTGGTCGGCGCCGGTCCCGGCGATCCCGAGCTGCTCACGCTCAAGGCGCTCAGGTTGATCCAGGAGGCCGACGTGATCATTCACGACGCGCTGGTCGATGCGCGGATACTCGACTACGCGCGGCGCGACGCCGATTTCATCGACGTCGCCAAGCGCGGCGGAAAGTGTTCGACCCCGCAGCTCCGGATCAACAACCTGATGTTGTCGCACGCCCGGGCCGGCCGGCGCGTGGTGAGGCTCAAGGGAGGCGATTCGATGGTGTTCGGGCGTGGCGGCGAGGAGCTGGAGTTCCTGCGCACCCATGAGATCGAATACTCGGTCGTACCCGGCATTACCGCCGCGGCCGGCTGCGCCGCCTACGCCGGCATTCCACTGACCCACCGTGACCATGCACACTCGGTGCACCTGGTCACCGCGCACGGCAAGGACTCGATCGACCGGCTGGACTGGGCATCGCTGGCCCGAGAAAACCAGACACTTGCCTTTTACATGGCAGTGGCAAGATTGAGCGACCTGCAAGCAAACCTGCGGGCTCACGGTCAACCTGCCTCGACGCCGGTGGCCATCGTGGAAAACGGCGCTCGGCCCGAGCAACGGGTGTTGACCGGACGCCTGGACCGGCTGCATGATCTGGCCGTGAGACACTCGGTCGCCAGCCCGGCCATGGTCTACGTCGGCGAAGTCGCAAGACTGGCCGACCGACTCGGCTGGTACGGTAGCCCGCCCCTGTCGCTGGAATGCGATAGCCCGAAATTGACCGCGACGGCATGAACCCAAAGGCACTAACCACGAAGGACACGAAGATCACGAAGGAAAAAAGCGAAAGAAAGCCGGTTCCATCCTGTGATGATTCCATCTGGAATCGACCTGCCCCGAACCCGTCATGCTGGTCTTTACCAACATCAGACTGAATCTGATTTTCTTCGCGCCCTTCGTGGTAATGCGCCTTTCAGCTGCTCATGCACGTCTTTGGGATCATATCTCGACTAAATAAAGGATGTAATTGCAATGATTTACAACAATATCCTCGAAACGATCGGAAATACCCCGGTGGTGCGCATCAACAAGCTCGCACCGGAGCACGTGAACCTGTTCGTCAAGATCGAATTCTTCAACCCGATGGCCTCGGTCAAGGATCGCCTGGCCATCGGCATCATCGAGGATGCCGAGCGACGCGGCGCGCTCAAGCCCGGCCAGACCGTGGTCGAGGCGACCTCGGGCAACACCGGCATTGCGCTGGCGATGGTCTGTGCCGCGAAAGGCTACCCGTTCGTCTCGTTCATGGTGGAGACCTTCTCGATCGAACGGCGCAAGCTGATGCGCGCGATGGGCGCGAAGGTGATCCTGACGCCCAAGGAGGAAAAAGGCACCGGCATGGTCAAGCGGGCCGCCGCGGCCGCCGAGCGCAACGGCTGGTTCCTGGCCCGCCAGTTCGAAAACGAGGCCAACCCCGAGTACCACCGCAACACGACGGGTCCCGAAATCCTGCGCGATTTCGCCGGGCGCGAGCTGGATTACTTCGTCACCGGCTGGGGCACCGGCGGCACCATGACCGGCGCCGGAGAGATGCTCAAGCTGGCGAGACCGAAGATCAAGGTCATCGCCACCGAGCCCGACACCGCGCAGCTGATGGCCGGCAAGGAATGGATGCCGCACAAGATCCAGGGCTGGACCCCGGATTTCATTCCCGGGGTCATGAACACGAAGATTGCCGACGACATCGTCCCGGTCACCGACGACGAGGCGCGCGACGTGGCGCGCGACCTGGCCGCGAAGGAAGGCATCATGACCGGCGTTTCCGGCGGCGGCACGGTGGCCGCGGCGCTGAAGGTGGCCGCCCAGGCGCCCAAGGGCTCGAACATCCTGGCGATGATTCCCGATACCGGCGAACGCTACATCTCGACCTACCTGTTCGAAGGCATCAACGAAGGCTCCGACGAGGACTGGCTGATCGAAAGCGGCTACGCCGACTGACCGGACCGATCAGCGACACATGACGGAAGACGACCAATGGACGCGGCCGCGCTCCCACCGACTGGGCGCCCTGGTCGCGGTGCTGGCACTCCTGCTGCTGTGGCCGGTGTTGCTGGCGCTGGCCGCGGCAGTCCGCCTGGACAGCCGCGGGCCGGTCATCTACAGCGAGCAGCGCCTGGGCAGAGACGGCAAACCGTTCCGGATCTACAAGTTCCGGACGCTGCATCCGGCGTCTGAAGACGGCCCGCCCGTGGCCGCATCGGACGATTCGCGGATCACGCGTCTCGGCACCTGGATCAGGCCGATCCACCTGGACGAATTGCCCCAGCTGTTCAACATTGTTCGCGGCGAGATGCGTTTCGTGGGGCCGCGCCCGACCAGGTCGGAACTCTGGGCAAGCGTGGACCGGGATCTTCGCCGGCGCGCGCTGGCCTTCACGCCCGGACTGACAAGTCCGGCCAGCATCCGCTTCAACTGCGAAGACGACGTGCTGGCCGAGTGCATGGATCCAGTGCGGGCCTATCGGGATATCGTGTTTCCGGCGAAAGTCGCCATGGACGTGCGCCATTTCGAAAGCCGGCGACGCTGGAGCGATCTCGAGGTGATTATCGCCACGGCGTGCGCGGTGCTCGGCAAACGCGGCGAACAAAACTGTCGCAGGCGACTCGAGCGATTGCTGTCCCGACAATAGGTCTGGAACTGTATCCTGATATCGGAGATTTTCGAAATCATTCACTTGCCGGCGGATTCATGAACATCTCGGGTAGCGCTGAATGAAAAATCGCTTCTGGACCGGGTTCTGGCGGCTCGCCGACCCCAAGATCAGCCTGACGTCGGTCGCCTCGATCCATATCGGCGCGGCCGTGGCGGCGAGCGAGGCCGCGTTCAGCCTTGTCTGGCTTGCGGTGCTGCTGGTGGCCTTTTTCGCCATCGAAGTCGCCAAGAATGCCTGGGGCGACGTATTCGACTACGACTCGGGCACCGATCAGGCGGTGGCGCCGGAAGACCGAACCGCGTTTTCCGGCGGCAAGCGGGTGCTCGTGGACGAGCTGCTGACCCGGAGACAGACCTGGGCCATGGCGGCAGGCTTCACGCTGCTCGGGCTTGTCGCCGGCGCGGCGATCGTGTTTCTCCGGGAGCCGGCTGCACTCTGGATCGGCGTGGCGGGTTTCGCGCTGGGCTGGTCCTATCACGGCCCGCCGCTGCGGCTGGCCTACCGCGGACTGGGCGAACTCGACGTGGTGGTCTGCTACGGCCCGCTGATCGCGCTGAGCACCTACCTTGTGCTGGCCCATGCCCTCAGCTGGGAAGTGTTCTGGCTTTCCGTTCCGCTGGGGCTGATCATCGCGGCATTCCTGTGGGTAAACGAATTTCCGGACTACCTGGCCGACCGCGCCCACGGCAAGCGCAACCTGGTCGTGCGCCTTGGACGCAGACGGGCCAGCCGCGTCCTGCCCTGGATCTACGCCGCCGCCTTTTTCATCCTGTCCGCGCTGCCGCTGGCCGGATTGCCAGACATGGTGCTGCTCGGCTGGCTGGCCGCGATTCCGGCCGCCTATGCCAGCTACCAGGTCTGGCGGGCCCCGGAGAGTTTTCACCGCAGCGTGCCGGTTCAACCCGCCGCGCTGATCGCGTTTCTGGTCTATTCGGCGGGGGCCGGCAGCGGCGTGCTTATCGGAAGCCCGTGAGGCTTTTTTGTTCCGATTTCGGTTCAGGCCGGATTCGCCTCGTATTCTGAAACCGGCAGGATCCGGGTATAAAGCCATCCGGCCGCCGCGCCGCACAACGACAGGGCCAGCACGCCGGCCAGGCTCCGGGTCGCGGCAATCCCGGTCACCGGCAGCGCCTGGTTCATGATCGAGATCATCGTCCAGATCGCGGCGAAACCGGCCAGCGCGAACAGCATCGTTCGCTGGTCCGGCAGCCAGCGCTTGAGCAGGCCGGCAATCGGCCAGGCAATCGCGAACGCAATCGACACCAGCAGCGCATAAGCCGGTGTGAAGTTGACCAGGTCGTGCCAGGTCGCCGAGAGGCGTTCGCCCCACCCGATTTCCACGCCGAGCTCCGTCAACGACGCCATGTTGAACTGAGTCTGTATCACGCTGCCGGTCACCACCGTCGTAAAGACCGCGATGGCCCATCCCAGAACTACGCGAATCATACCCATGGTCACCAGTCCCTAGTCGGCTTTGCTACATTCGGATCAATGCCACGGTTTTATCAGACTCGGTATGAAGCTGATCCAGCAACTTAATATCGATGCCGCCATGACACCCTGCCACTATACGTTTTTCCGAAGCGAAAACGCTACCGCCCCGTATGGCATGCCGCCTGATCGAGCAAAAGGCTGAATACAAAAATACAGTAATTTCAAGCGCATGAATCGACGCCCAACCGATCATCAACATTCCATCAAGTTTCGATCAGGTTGTTCTGGCCAGAAATCGATACTGTCGCAATGGGCACAATGGGCATCAATGGTAAATGCCATGCGCGGCAAAACTGCAGTCATTTTGGCGGGAGCCCTGACGGCGGCCGCGCCGTTCGTCTCCGGCGATGGGCACTCGCAACTTGCCGGCGGCGACTTTGAAGTCCGCCGCTCGACGATCGATGCCGGCGGCGGTGTTTCCAGCGGTGGCGGGTTCGAGCTGCACGGCACGATCGGCCAGCCCGACGCCGGCCAGTCCAGCGGCGGTCGCTTTGAACTCGACGGCGGCTTCTGGACGCGCTCGACGTCGGATTTCCTGTTCCGCGATTCGTTCGAGAACCAGTCGTGAGGACGTTCCGACGCATTCAGGCGCTGCTGGCGCTGACGATGCTGGCCTGGACTTGCGCCGCACCCGCGCAGGAGACGACGTTCACCTACCAGGGAGAATTGCTCGAGGCCGGCGCCCCTGCCGACGGTTTGTTCGACTTTCAGATCGCGTTGTTCGACGTAGCCAGCGGCGGCATCAGTCTCGCGCCGGACGAGGTATTCGTAAACCAGGCGGTAAACGATGGCCTGTTTCAGCTCGACCTGAACTTTGGCGCGGCGTTACTGCTGGATTCCGAATTATGGCTGGAAATCCGGGTGCGCCGCCCCGGGCAACCCGCTTTTACCCTGCTCAACCCGCGACTGGAGGTAAATGCGGCGCCGCGCGCGGCGCTTGGGCTGGTGGCCGACGTTGATGCGGTGGGCCCGTCGAGCCTCGCCAGCGGTGCCATCACAAGCGCGGATATCGCAAACGGCGCCGTGGGTGCCGCAATCATCGCCACCAACGCGGTTGGCGCAAACCATATTCAAGACGGCGCCGTAGGCACGGCCCGGATCCGGCCGGGCGCGGTGGGCGCGAGCCAGATCGCGGCCGGTGCGGTCGGCGCATCCGAAATTGCCGACACCGCGGTGGGCGCGAGTGAAATCGCCACGGATGCGGTAGGCACGAGTGAAATCGCCCCCGACGCGATCGGTTCGGCCGAGATCGCCAACGACGCCGTTGGCAACAGCCACATAGCCGCCGGGGTGGTGGGCACCGCCGCGATCGCCACCGGTGCGGTAGGAACAGACGAACTCGCCGGAGCCGCCGTCGGCGTATCGGATATCAATACCAATGAAGTACAGGCCAGGGTGCTCGGTTGCAATAGCGGCTCGGCGATTCGGGCCGTTCAGGCCAACGGCACAGTGATCTGCGAGCCGGATAGCCGGGGGATCACCGGCTTCGGCTCACCAGTCACCTCGCTGTTTGCTTCTGCTTTTAACGGAACGGGCAGCGTGACGCGCAATCTGGGAGCGATTTCCGACAGCCTGTGCATGCTGTCGTTGGTCGATTTCGCAGAACTCGACACATCCGCGGAATTCGCCCGTTGCCGGATATTTATCAGCAACGGCGATTGGATACTGGAAGCGTTCTCGACCGAAGGACGGGATAACGATGCGGTATGCCAAGCAGTCTGCATGGCGATAGTGACGGCACCATGATGGGTCGCGTAGCCGTCAAGCCCGCAACAATCTCGTGGCCCGGTATGCATTGCGTCGCACAGCTCGGTAGGCTCGTCCGCGCAATGCCGCTGGTCGTGTTGCTTGGTGTCGTGCATGCGGCGACGGCGCAGGATACGACGTTCAGTTACCAGGGCTTTTTGCACGACAACGGCGCACCGGCGACGGGAATGTTCGATTTCCAGTTCGCGTTGTTCGATGCTCCTTCGGGCGGCGCGCAGTTGGGAGCGGAGCAGTCAACAGCAGGCCAGGCGGTCGGCGGCGGCGTATTCAGCGTCGATCTGGATTTTGGCGCCTCGGCGCTTGCCGCCACCGAGTCGTGGCTGGAAATCCGGGTCCGGCGTTCCGGTCAAGCGACCTTCGTGCCGCTCAGCCCGCGCCAGCGGGTTCGGCCGGCGCCGCGCGCCGCGCTGGCGCGGATCGCCGGTCCCGGCGCAGTGGATTCCGCGAGCATCGCCGACGGCAGTATCGGCGGCAATGATATAGCCCCTGGAGCCATTGGCAGCACGGCCATTGCCGCCGGCGCGGTGGGTGCAAACCATATTCAAGGCAGCGCGGTGAGCGCGGCGAAGATCCAGAGCGGCGCGGTAGGCGCGGATAAAATTGCCGCCAACGCAGTCGGGTTCGGGAAAATCGCGAACAATGCCGTTGGCACCGCCGAAATCGCCGCGGATGCGGTGGGCGCCAGCGAAATCACCGCGGATGCGGTCGGCGCAAGCGAAATCGCCGCCGGTGCGGTGGGCAGTGCCGAAATCGGCCCCAGTGCGGTGGGTAGCAGCGAAATCTCCGACAACGCAGTGGGCAGCGCGGAAATCCAGGATGGCAGCGTGGGCGCCGCGAATATCTTCGTCAACCAGGTCCAGCGCAGAGTGACCGGCACATGTCCGGCGGGCGCTTCGATACGAACCGTTGGGACCCCTGGTACGGTGAATTGCGAAACCGACAGTCAGGGAATTATCGGTCTGACCAGTCCGTCGTCCTTCAGCGCTCCGGTCCTGGACGGCGGCGGCGAGCAAGTGGTGGCCATGGAATCCGTGAATAGCCATCTGTGCATGCTTTCGGGTGTGGCTTTCCGCGATATCGATGGCTCTTTTGAACGCGCGATTTGCGAGATTCTGGTCAGTGGCGGCCTGTGGACGCTGAGAGCGGTTGCCCCGGAAAACGACGAGGATGCTTTCTGCGCCGCGATCTGCCTGGAAAAAGTGGTGATTCCATGATGGCCGGTATGCCGAAATTCGATTGGCCCGCAAGCCGTGGCTGGCGCACAAGGTTCCGGATTGCAAGGCCCGCCGCGATTTGCCTTGCCGTGCTTGTGGCGGTACTCGGCGCCGCTGAATGGAGCCATGCGCAGAATCCCCGCTTTATTTATCAGGGCCGCCTGCTGGAAGCCGGCGCGCCGGCGGCGGGCAGTTTCGACTTTCAGTTCTCGCTGTTCGCGAACGCGCAAGACGGTGCGCCGATCGCGCCGGATGAATTGGTAATCGGGCTGATCGCTGGCGACGGGAGATTCCGCGTCGGGTTGGACTTCGACGGCGCGTTGAGCATGGACGAGGAATTGTGGATGGAAATCCGCGTTCGCCCGAGCGGCGACGGCGACTTTACCTTGCTGGGCCCGCGCCAGTCGGTAAGCGCCGCACCGAGTGCGGTCCTGGCACAGGCGATCGGCGCCGGCGGCGTGGACAGCGCGAGCATTGTCGACGGCGCCGTGGCCAACGCGGACTTTGCCCCCGGCGGCGTTGGCAGCGCAGCGATTGCCGCAAACGCCGTGGGCAATACCAAACTGCAGAATGGCGCGGTCGGCGCAAGCGAAATCCAATTCGCGGCGGTGGGCGCCGATCAGATCGCCGACGCCGCCGTGGACGCGGGCAAGATCGCGACCGGAGCGGTGGGTTCCGACCAGATCGCCGAAAACGCGGTGGAAAAGCATCACATCTCCGCCGCAGCGGTGGGCGCGTCCGAGATTGCCGCCGATGCCGTGGGCGCGGCAGAAATCGCCACTAACGCCGTGGGCTCGAGCGAAATATCGACCAATGCGGTCAATTCGTTCAAGATCCAGCCCAACAGCGTGGGGGCGGCGGACATCAACAGCGCCGAGGTGCAACGCCGCATCGACGGGACTTGTCCGGCAGAGGCGTCAATACGGACTGTGCAAAGCGATGGTTCGGTCACTTGCGAAAGCGACAGCCAGGGCATCGCCGACTTCGGTCCATTCTCGGAATTTTTTACGTTTGTGGCAGGTGGAGACGGTCTGGACACACGGTTCATGACGTTGACCTCTAATAGTTTGTGCATGCTGTCGCAGGTCGAGCAGAGCAATCTTGATGGCCCGGACGAATTGGGCGAGTGCCGGGTGGCAATTGCAGCGAACCAATGGTTCTTGCAGGCACGGGTAAGCAATTCAAACGATGCCAGCGTCGCATGTCTGGCGATTTGCCTGCCCTACCTGGTTGTCCCTTGAACCCACCTTCGCGGAGGCAGGAAGATGATGCACCATTCCAATCAACCTCTGAACTACCCTGCAATGCCGCGGGTCGGCCAGCGTGACCCGCGCGTACCGCACGCCATTCTTTCCGCACTCGTTGCCTTGATCGCCTGCATCTCCCCGGCCGGCGGGCTTGCGTTCGCCGGCGATATGCCGCTGGTTGACGAAACGCTGTTACTCGACCCCGACGACGGCGCGTCCGGCAATTTCGGTACCGCCGTAGCCATCGATAACAATGTCGCCGTCGTCGGGGTGCCATCCGCAATCGTCGGGGCTGCCCGACCCGGCAAGGCCGTGGTTTTCGAACGCGCGGCGGGACAGTGGACCGCGACCGACACCCTGGTTGCAAGCGACGGATCGAATTTCGGCCTGTTCGGGCAAAGCGTCGCGGTATCCGGCGACACCATCGTGGTTGGCGCACCGAAAACCGATGTGGATTTCATCCCGGATCAGGGCGCGGCCTACGTGTTCACGCGCGATCCCGCGACCGGGCAGTGGACCGAGCAGGCCAGGCTGACCGCATTCGACGGCGCGGGCGGTGACGAATTTGGCCGTAGCGTGGCCATCGACGGTCACGTGATCGTCGTGGGAAGCGATCTGATCTCCATCGACGGTGAACAATCACGCGGCGCGGCCTACGTTCATCGAAGCTCGGGCGACAACAGCACCTGGGTTCAAACAGCAAAGCTGACGGTGCCGGACGGTGGTATGCCTTTCGACCAGTTCGCCTCCAGCGTTTCAATTTCCGGCGATACGATTGCGGTCGGCTCACCGGGAAGCGATGCGGCATTCCAGGATCAGGGAGTGATCTATGTATTCCACTTCGATCGTGTCACGCCCACGTTCGGCACATGGATCTGGGCAGGGAAACTGGCCGCGCCCGACGGCGCCCAGTCGGACAACCTCGGCGCTTTCTCCCAGGGCACCGCGATTGTAGGAGATATCATCATTGCCGGTGCCGTCGACCATGAAAACATCGGCGCTGCGTATGTTTTCCGGCGCGAATTCATCAGTGCCGAGCAAGCCCCATGGAATTTCGAAGCGAAACTGACGCCCCCGGATGGCCAGAGTGGCGATTCATTTGGGTTCAGCGTGTCGCATACCGGGGGCAGTGCCCTGATCGGTGCACCGAACGCCGCTGACGGCGACGTGCTGAGTCGCGGTGCCGGCTATTTCTTCACCCGCTCGCCCGCAGGCGAATGGAGTTTCCGCCAGAAGCTGGTGGCGGCCGGCGACCAGCCGTTTGAAAATGTCGGTCGGAGCGCGGCCCTGTCAGGTACCGCGGCGATGCTCGGCCGGCCCTTCGCAGAGCCGGGCGGCCAAACCAACCTCGGCGCGGCTTCGGCGTGGTCGTGCGGCGACCTGATCTTCGCCGACGGCGGCGAGGACTTCGCTGGCTGCGGCTTGTGATTTCAGCCCTCAAGAAAAAGCGATCCACAGATTACACAGATTTGCACAGATTTTTGAATCTGATGTATTTTTTTACGTTTCGGCAGGGATTTGTTCCGTAGCATTTGGCCTGCGTGCTATGGGCCGCTCCCAATCTCGATCGAGACCTCACTCAATCGGGTTGGCCTCGGTCATTTCCGCCAGCGCCGAATCGAAGATCCGTTTGAATTCGGGCCGCATGCGGTGCTCGCGCCATAACGGGTCGTTCCAGGCCTGCCGGCAGTCGCGCCAGCCCATTTCGTATGCCTGGGCAAGTTCTCGCGCGGCAGCGTCGTGATCGCCGGCCAGCAGCGCCAGCAACGCGGAACGATAGGCCAGCTTCGGGTATCGGGCGCCGTTGGCGCGCGTTTGCTGCAACTTCTCTCTGCACTCGCGAACAATCGTATCGGCCGACGCCGTATCGCCGGATTCGCGCAGCGCAAACGCCAGGTAGAGCCTGGCGCCCGGCTCCATGAACGCGTTGCAGGCGAGCGCTTCGCTACCCTCCCAGCCCGCGGCCGAGGAAATCACCACCTCAAAATCATTATCAATAAGCGCGCGCAAGAACTCCCACTTCAAAAGCACCAAATCCTGCCTGGACCGCCCGTCCCTGAAATCCTGTTGCGACAGAAGCCGATCCAGGGCTGAAATATCGTTGCCGGCAAGATAGAGATGGAATCGGTTCGACAGTAAAGTCACGTCGCCCGGGTCCAGCGCCGATGCCTGCTCGAACAGCTCCTCGGCCCGCTCGAAATTCCCGAGCTGCAGGTGGGTTGCGCCGAGCCCGGTCAACAGCGCGAGGTTTTCCGGGTAGCGCTCCAGCCCCTGTCGCGACCAGTCCAGCGACTGCTCGGGATTGCCGTAGATCCGGTTCCAGCCACCGAGCATCAGGTACGTGTTGGCAGCGGTCGGGTCGATCGCCTGGGCTCTTCGCAGGTAGGAAAACCCGGCGTCGGGCTGGCCGCTCAACAGCAGATTGGCGCCGAGGTTCCGATTCAGGCCGTCGTCCATCGGATCCCGTTCCTGAGCGTGCAGGTAGGCATCCGCTGCTTCGTTGAATCGATCCTGGTAGACCAGCGAGAGCCCAAGCCAGATGTGCGCGTTCAGATAGTTCGGATTCAATTCCAGCGCCCGTCGCAGCGGTGCTTCGGCCTGTTGATACTCATTCAAACAAAAATGCAGCAGGCCACGCGAGGCATGCGCCTCGGCGAGCTTGCCATCGATGGCCATGGCGCGCCGGATGGCGTCCTCGGCCGAGCCGATTGCGGCATCGCGATCCACCGACCTGCGACAGATTCCGAGGCTCCAGGCATCCGCCAGGCCGGTATAGGCGGGGGCGTAATCGGACTCAAGGTCGAGTGCTTCGCGAAACAGCGCCATCGCGTCGTCAAGTGCGTTGCCGTCGGATCGCGCCATACGAATCCGGCCCCTGAGGTAGCGGTCGTATGCTTCGAAATTCCCGATCGACTCGCTGGGAAGTTGCAGGGATGGTCCCGGATTGCGCCAACCCAACGCCGCGAGGACATTTCTCGAGATATTGCTCTGCATCCGAAGCGGGTCGTTCAGCGCACGATCGTATTCGCCCGACCAGGCGTGAAAACCGTCCTTTTCGATGAGCTGTACGGTCACGCGCAGTCCGCCTTCGCCCTGCCGAAGGCTTCCCTCGATCAGCGAATCCACGCCCATCCGCTCGGCAATTTCGTGGGCCTGGATCGACTTGTCCTTGAAGAAAAACGACGAGGTTCGGGCCGCCACCCGCAGGCCGGGAACATTGGCCAGATCATGCGACAACTGTTCCGTGAATCCATCGGCTACCGCCTCCAGGCCCGGGTCGCCGGTAAGATTCAGAAACGGCAGGACGGCAACAGACGCGGGCAATGCAGCGGTTGC
>MDTG01231132.1_pt1 | contig 16593 bp, 21 predicted proteins | sample 811421 | NCBI WGS metagenome assembly MDTG01 (sample SAMN05326645, study PRJNA326480) | marine metagenome | isolation source: seawater | place: Pacific Ocean: South East | collected 2011
AGCCCAGCCGCTTGAGTGATGTTTTCGTAGTTGTCTGGTAAGCTCATGTACCAATGGACCGCCTGATAGGTCAGGATCGTGATCATCAGCATCATGATGCGCGGGAAGATTTTGTATTCGTCAATTATCGTTGAAGGCATTACAACTTCCTAAGGCTGTAAGAGGAGAAAAAGATATGTCGATTGCACGAATAAATTCGGTTGAGTTTGATACGCCAGAACAGATGCAAGAGAGGCTGGCATTTCTAAAAGACAAAGAAAAAGAATTTACAAAACGGAACCAAGCAGAATGCTTTATTCAAATAAAAACGAGCGAGACATCTATTCTAGGTATATTAATATATCCCGATGAAGAAAGTGCAGAAGAGGGTTTAAGCCTAAGAAACGATGTAATGTCTTCAACTAAGCATAAAGATAGCTGGTACATGGATGGTGAAGTTACACGCTTTAGGATTAACAAAACGATTTATTAACTTGCACTTCGCATCAGCAGAACCGGCCCAATCAGAGCGCCAAGACAGATCACAAACAGAAAAATCCCTGCCACCCATTAGATCTTTTGCCGTAGCTCGATACGCCGCCACTCGTGCTCACGCTTCTGTTTTCTGATATCGGCTTCAATGGCAAGCAGCTCCTCCCAAGACGAAGGACTAAGGATCGCGCATATCCAATCCTTCATTTCCTTGCGCTGTGCGGCCAGCTGCTTACGCTGCGCAAATACCTCCAAGCCAGTCATGCCGACTAAAAGTTTGACTTTCATTAGGTTTTCTAAGGAAGATTGTGGAAACAGAGATGGAGCGGTAAAATGAAATGGATATTATTTTTAATTTTTTTAGGACAAGGTCATGAGCCATTGGTAGAATATAAAAACGCGTCCGAATGTGTGAACGCCCTAAATCAACTCCAAGCAGCTTATCAGAAAATAAATCCACCAAACGAAAAGCTTAATAATGCCGGAATCATATCCAGCTACATTTGCCAGCCCGTGCCCATACGTTATGAAGGGGCACGCTGCAAATCGACGCGTTGTAGATAAGTAGGGAAACTATGCTTTGGGCATTATTTATTATTTCAAACAGTAGTAACGATGGGTTCGATAACCACTTGCTTCAAACCTAAAAACAGACAAAAAGAATGTGAGGCTAGTCAAGTTTCTATCGTATTCCGCGCAAATAAAGAAGCTGATCTGCGTCTTATGGCCAGTCAACTACCCTATCCCTACTTTGCTCGATATAAATGCCTTCCCTACGATAGTTGAACGCGAGAACGACTTCATCGTTATTGCCAAGCCATCATCACGGGTTTGGTTGAACCAATTCGATACAAGATCACCTACACTAGGAGGTATAAATGCAAAAATTATATTCAAAAATCCGTTTAGTAATCGTTGCTCTTCTATTTTGCCCTGCCACTGGTTTTACATCAGAAAAATTGCCGGACTGCGTTGATGAAAGTTTTCATAATTGTTTCGGAAATGCTCTATTTGAAAACGGCGATAAATACACTGGTAACTTTCAGAACGGAAAGGCAAATGGATATGGTTTCGCCGTCTTTTCAAATGGAGACACTTATGCTGGAGATTGGAAAGATTGGGTATTTCAAGGAAAAGGCACTTTAAAATACGCCAACGGTGACGAGTATAAAGGGCAATTTTTTGATGGCATGAGGCATGGTACTGGTACGCTTTTTTCTAAAGACGGTGATGAGCTAAGTGGCAGATGGCTTAAGGATAATCCCCCTGAGAAAAATAACTAGTTACTGCCCATGGACCTTTAGTCGCACTTAACTTCATTAGTCAGCCTAATACCGAAGCGGCCCTGAAGCCAGCAGCTAGCGTAATATTTACACAATCATCCGGACTATTCGTGTACGAATGTACCGCATACTACGTGAAGATCGTCATCACTGCGCTGAAAGATTTTATAGTCGTCAATTACCGTGGAAGGCATTACAAAATTCCTGTAAGATATAATAACGCTGATCAATCAGGCTTACCAGGTCATTTTACCTTACTGCATTCACGGTCGTTGCACTATTAGAACCGACCTTTTGCGTGCTTACCAGCTTATGTGGAGTTTTTCCCACCTTAACAGCTATCTTAGTCCATGTAGTTTAGCATTAAATTAATTAGTACTGTCTTAACATCTTAAAATATCGGAGTGAACATCAAGCCCAACAAAGGCTGCTTTGCGTGAAAGACGCTTTGGAATTTGGTATCCGAAAGAGCAACCACAATCACGTTACATTCGCATCGCTCATTTTTAAGCCCCCAACTGGATTATAGAAGATAAATTTAGCGAGGCGGTGAGTTCATCACCATGAAATTGCGTGGCTGGCCACTGTCTCTCCCCATTCAACCTTCTTGCAATCCATCAGCTTATTTGGGTCATATTTTTTTGGATCGACCTTATTTTGATGCTGGTAACTGTAAGGCGCTGGTTTGCCATTCTTGGTATCCATATAACGTAGCACTGCTTTTAAGTAGGGAGCCATCTACGCGTTCCTCTTCTCAATTTTGCCTGTTCTTTATCTTAACAACAAAAGACAAAATAAATAAACGTATTTTTTCAATGCACATTAGTAAAGTTCGATGGCATTATATCTCTTATAGCTGCATTGATATATTTTTGCGGATCTCAAACAATTTTATCGTAAATAAATAATTTTTTTTTAGAAAATTTTTGCTGGAAAACGAGAACTGTAATCTCATCACCGGTCATGTAAGACCGCTGGCAGTAGCACCTCATATCACTTTAATAATACTTTCATTGCTCCTCGTAGTCGGATTTACCATAGCCTGTCAAATTGACACAGCCCACGCATTAATAAGGCACGCAGTCAACGCCATCGCATGACACTTGCTGCTCTAATCGATAGGAACGCGGATATAATTTAAACAGTCATCATGGACAAAAATTACAATGTGCCAGTTGGTGACCAGGCGAGCTGAATTATCTAAAAAAGTTTTAGATATCAAACGTCAGGCTAAAAATTGATCCAGTCCGTAAAATTTTTCGTAAGTAGATAAACAGTAAAATTAGGCAGCGGTATGCAAACCTACTATTTTTTCAACAAATCAACGGGGGAAATTGTGGAACAGGATTTTCGTCATTTCAAGCAAGTCGAGCGATTTCTAGAAATAAGTGCTAACTTTGAACTGGTGAATGGACCGATAGGTCATTTACCTGTAAGGGGAACGCGTAAAATCGATTAACCTGAATATACGCTGAAAATTGATCTGAACCTTACGTACCATCGTAAATAGTCCGATCCTGGTAGCAATTCATGAGTGGGTTTAACAGACACTTTTAAAAGCCACCTAGAACCTAGAAATTTCGCCTGTTTGGGCGCCACTTGTGTTAGTTAACAACAAAGAGGTTTTGTAATGAGCGATGACGATCACATTCAACGGGCAAAACGAGACCTGTGGATGGCTTTCGCAACCTGGTCCACTGTAATTTTTTTCTTGTTAATGATAGCCGCCTTCGTTGGGTTGTTCTTAAAGACATAATTGTAAAGGAAAATACAATGGACTTAATTCTCAAGAGAATAACAACTAGTATCCCCGAATTTTGTGCTAGTCACTGGCTTTTGCGCATTCCATTAGCGGTGGTTTTCATTCAACAAGGCATTTCGAAGTTTCCAGTCACGGCAGACGATGCCGCTACCTATGAATTGCCGTACCTTGTTTGGTGGTTTGTAGCGTATGGGGAACTTGGTGCAGGCATAGGCTTACTGGCTGCAGCTTTTATGTCGCTCAAGGCTATTTCCCATTTACCCTACATTAGCGATTTCAGTGATATGCTTTCACGCTTTAGTGGCATAACTATGTGTTCGATCACCACTGGTGTGATTTGGACCAGCCAACCAGAAAGCTTCATGGACGTTATCTTGTATGATAACCTTCATGTTTTCTTGTGGGTAGGTGGTCTCTACTTTGCCTTAAGAGGCAATAGAGCTTGAACTATAAGGCCAGGCTTGCCAAAACACCTATCCTTTCTTTTAAATACCGCGGTGTTTATTAAAAGCAAAACCGTAAAGTACTAAGTGGTGATAATGAATTTATTGAGCTTAATCAATCCCTCGTGATTCAGTAATTTTCTTGTGTGTCATTAGGTAAACTTGCTGAAAATCTCCCAATTTCATCTAGTTAAACTACAATCTCCTATGTCGGCCCGCATTAAGGCATCCTTGATTTTATCTTTCGCAATAGAGACCTATTGAGTGTGCCGTGATGTACATTTTTGCGTTGCGTAAGCTATTACCAGTTTCGTTTACGGGCTGATAAACCAATTTAAACTTTAGCGGACTGATTGGAGAATAAGTATCAATTTTCAGCCATGGAAACGGTGTAAGAGATCTTTCTAACTAATATCTTGACAATACAGCAACAGAACAGAAACCTGCGTCTGTGCGATCAGTCCAGCTAAGTATAGCAATTATTTTTATTCTATCTTTGAACAATGACTTAAATAGACTGCCATTCATTTATAAAAAATTTTCTCGAAGTCATTTGAACTGGTCCAAATATTGCTTGAAAGTTTACACGCGCCGGTTTCCTTCAACACTAAGGTCGGAGCGATTAGAAAAGCCTCCGCAGTAGGGCACTTCTGCGGGGGTCTTTTTACTTCCAGTTACCTCTGACCGCCAATTTTTATTACAAATTACTTGTACCTGGCGTAAAAAAACTGCTTTTGTGGATTAACAAAATCTCAAAATATCCAAGAAAAAAATTCTTGTCCAATTCATAAAAGAAAAGTGAGAGGACAGGCTTAATTCAAAAATAGGGTGTTTATGAGGGCAATTTATAAAAACCTACCAAAACTAAATGAATCCAAGGGTTTTAACAACCAGCGGAAGGTAAAACAGGTACATTTAATTAAGTGACGTCTTTTGCCATAAAAGATTCTAGAACAACTTCTTAAGTATCGCGCGTCTTACTGTTCAGTATTTGAGAACTAATTTATAAAGCCTGGCCCGCTGCGCAGCTGGCTTATTTTCATTTTGGGAATAAAAGAATGAACTAAATTTAATACCAGATACAAAAATTTTCTATCACCCTGTGTATACTTCTTAGATGCACACGGCCTCAAGTTATGCCCCGCCATCGACTAAGACCTTTGGGAAAAATCGTCTTACCGAAAAAGCTAGGGTTTGCGTTCAATTTTCCAACAACAATTACTACTACTTTATCCAATATCAAAACTTTGATCGGTGCTACATTATCCTACAAAGGGAAATTCAAAGAATTTCTATTTTAATTTTAAAATAGAGATTTAGCGAAGTTCTCGGGCTATTTAGGTAGCGACATTATGACGTGTAGAACACTAAAGCGGCAGTTCAATAAAATAGAATTACTCATTAATACCCGTCATCGTTTGGTGGTTTCAGAGCCCAAACAGCACCGATTGCAATCACAGTAATTAAACCAATAACGAAAAAGAGAATCCCAGCCATACCTCACTCCCGGTTACTTAGTATATCCGTTGGTGTAGCTTAACCTTTCCCTTCCTATCATTGCAATCTGCAAATTTATCACTGATATTAAAAAACTTAATCAAATTTCTGAGCTTCTTAGTATCGTAATCATTTGAATAAAGAGACTTAGATATTCTAATTTTTTTAGATATTTTCTGAAGCGAGAAATACCAGGAAATCCTTCAACAGCACTCAAAAGCCGGGTTCCTAGTTCTATGCACAAGACTTCGTCCTGTCATTTCTCGGTGTTTATGAGTCATTTTTGCAACTCAAAGCGCTTTAAAAATATTAAAGATTGATGAAAATACATCTCTCACTATGCTGCTATAAAAAGGCAGTAAAATGAATACTGAGGCAACTAAAGCGCTGGTGTTTTCAGCGCGGAATAAATCCTTTAATAATAGGTCTATTCTAAACTCAAGGCTTCTAATTTTATGGAAAATTGAACTATTACTTGCTGCCATATTTGTCGGCATAGTATTGATAACCAATTAGCTCCAGTAATTCAATACCACAGAATTGCTGAGAAAAGTTTAGTCACGCTAATTATGTAACTGCCACTAGACTCAGCTAAGTTTGCGAGTTCTTCGAGACTCTTCTTCTATAGAATAGCAGTTGGCTTAAATCTCAAAGTCAAAGTCAAAAATCGATCAAGTAAATTCCATTGCAAACCAAGAAACACTGTACATCATTGATTTTTTCTGCATCAATTCTATAAGATCAGTCATGGAGCATGGGTTTAGCCGCCCCAACCACCGGGAGAAGAAATGAAAATTTGTGAATGTGGTCGTTCGCCCACGCGATATTGCATAGGATGGCACGACCTCGACCATGAAGAATGGCAAACTCAAAAAATTATCACAGAAGCTAAATTAAGAGCGGAGCTCATAAAGCAGGATTATCAAGAGTTCGTTTCTAAGCAGAAATCAATTTGATGCAGCGTTGCTCGAGATTTACTGGTAAAGCAGTCTTAGTCACGGGAGCAACCCGCGGCATTGGTTTTGCAATTGCCAAGGCCTTCCAACATGAAGGTGCATTGGTCGCTATTAATGGAAAATCCGATGAGGGGCTAAAAAGAGCGTTAAAGCAGTTAAAAGGCGTGATCGGGGCAAAAGGTGACTTATCCACGGTTTCAGGCTGCAAGACAGTCGTATCGGCTACACTGGAGGCTTTTGGTAAACTCGACATTCTTGTAAATAATGCAGGGATTTTTGAAAAAGCTTGCATTGAGGATACTAGCGAAGAAACTTGGGACGCCATAATGAATGCCAACGTAAAGGGTGTCTATTTTACAGTTCAAGCGGCGCTCTCAGCTCTCAAAAAATCCAAAGGCAACATTGTGAATATTGCTTCAGAATCAGGATTGCATGGATACCCGAACACTACGGCATACTGTGCTTCCAAAGGCGCAGTTGTGAATCTTACCCGAGCCATGGCGATGGAACTTGCCCCAGATATCCGAGTTAATTCGCTATGCCCTGGCGTGATAGAAACGGATATGACCAGACTGGGCTTTGCGATAAATGGTAACCAAGATGAAGGTATTCGACGCCAACACCATGCCTATCCACTTAAGCGAATTGGCCTTTTGGAAGAAGCCGCAGCCTCAACACTCTTCCTAGCCTCTGACGAGGCTGGCTTTATTAGCGGAGCAGCACTTCCGATGGAAGGTGGCGCAACAGTTGGGAAATGGGAATAGGCCTTTACAAAATTGGTTTTTTAAAAGTTCGATCAATTTAACAGTAATTATTCCTGTTTAGGAAAATTAATAATAGGGATAAAGCCATAATATTTTTCAATTTACCTCTTTATGTGCAAACAATTATTTTTGGCCCCGAATAAAGGGCAGACTGAATTCGATCAATTAAAAACTCTTTTAAATATTTAAGCTAAATTTGGAATTAATCATCACAAAACTCCGCCTATAGGTTCACGGTGCCTAAATTTTCAGTTTCAAAAGAAATATTAGCGATATAAAAAAAGTGGTTTGCGACCGGACAAACACTGTGTACTGTATACAGAATACAAAAAAATCATGGAGGATATTATGAAACTGACAAAAGGTATCGGTCTGGGCTTAGCGGTCACTCTGCTTGCCTCTACAGCACTCGCTGACATCAAGGTAGGCTTTATCGGCTCTCTTTCATCTGACACTGGGCTTTCAACGCTCAGAGGTGCTGAAATGGCGATTGAAGAACTAAACGCTGCGGGTGGTGTTATGGGAGAGAAAGTAACACTCGTCACCGCAGATACTGCCGAAGATGTAACAGAAGGCGTAAAAGCCTATGAATATCTCGCCGAGACAGAAGAAGTCGATTTTATAATCTCAGGTTGTATCGATGATGTTTCTCTTGGTTGGTTGCCCCGGATGCAGGAATACCAGATTCCAACGTTAGATACATGGACCTCGTACATTGGTATTATTGATATGGTTGTTGAAGATCCTGAAACCATGGCGCCTTACTTCATGAATATCGCCTCTGATGAAGCTCTTGCAACACTCTATATTAATTTTGGCGCTGAAGTTCTGAAAGCAAAAATGGGTTGGGAAAGCGTGGTAATCTTAGCCGAGGATACAGCCTTTGGCGGAGCTATTACAGGCCTTGTAACAGACGCACTAGGTCCAGTTGCTGGTATCGAAGTTAAAGACATTATTGTATATGATATAAATGCCGTAGATTTTGGTCCAATCTTTGCCAAGGCCAAAGCTAGCGGCGCTGACTTCATATATCAGGTCTCTTCAGTTAATTCCCAGGTAATTTCCTCACAATATGTGAAGCTGCAAGTACCTTTGCCAATGACGGGTGTGAATGTCGCTGCATTGGGAATGGAGTACTGGGAAGATACCGGCGGAGCGGGTGGTGGTATCTCAACCCTCTCACCAGTGCCATCTGTAGGCTTTGAACTTGACCCCGTCAGCGCAGCCTTCGTTGAAAATTATCAGGCAAAATATTCAACCCGCCCATCTATTCCACATTTCAACGGTTTCAATGCATATCATGGTGTTAAACAAGCGATGGCCGCTGCGTCTGAGGCTGGGGGATTCAAAGATGTCAAAGCTTGGAATGCCGCGATGCTTAAGCAGGATCTGATTTTGGAAAAAGATGGTAAACTTTGGCTCCGTTACGGATTTTGGCAACACGGAGAAGTTGAACCTGTAACAGGTCGGACATATCCTCAAAACGCACTTTTCGATCTGAGTGCGCCATACGATGATGCTCAGCCCTCAATGGTGGTCATTCAATGGAAAGAAGACGGTTCAGTTGGAGTTGTTTATCCTTTTGAATTTGCCACTACTGACTTTGAAGTTCCAAGCTGGATAAAATAATAATTTAGAAAGTTGGGCGGTCTTTTGGGCCGCCCTTAAAAGACTGAGACGGTTTGAGGCAGTTTTTGTATGACGCAAATTCTTATTCAAGGAATATTGCTTAGCGGTCTTTATGCAATTATAGCCGTGGGATTCACTCTTATATTCAGCATAGGTCGCATTCTTAACTTAGGCTATGGCGTTTATTTAATGTTGGGTGGCTATCTTTATTTTTGGGTTAGTCAAAGCATCGGCCTACCTAAATTGGTAGCACTTCTGATGGCTGTTTTTTTGGGGGTGCTTTTAGGTGTACTCAAATTCCAATTAATCGTGAAGCCTCTTAGGACTAACCATACTGCTATTGAGATTTCGACACTAATACTAGCTGTTGTGTTACAGGCAGGCGTGGTACTGGTTTTCGGTGACTCTTCGAAAATTCTTCTACCAATTGTCAGTGGTGTTGTTTATGTGGCCGATGCCGCGGTCACTTACAATATGCTACTAGCAACGGTCGCCAGTTGGATAACTCTTTTGTCACTTTATGCCTTCATACGCACCACAGATATCGGTCGCGCAATGCAAGCAGTGTCCATGGATACTAAGGGGGCTGCAATCTGCGGTATTGAGCCAGACCGAGTAAATATGGTTACATGGGCTCTCTCAGGAGGGCTTGGCGCTTTGGGTGGGGTGTTTTTCGCAAGCTACACGCAGCTTGCTCCGTCCATGTGGGTCGCCCCACTAATAATTTCAGTCGCAGTGGTTATTGTTGGAGGTATCGGTTCAATAATCGGTACATTAATAGTTGCACATATCGTAGGCTTTATGGAAGTGATTGTGGTATCAGTCCTAGCGCCGGAACTAAGAGGCGTATTCACTATGGGATTGATAATCCTAGTTTTGGTTTTACGACCCCAAGGACTTTTTGGAAGAGAGGAACTGTAGCTTGGGATTGCGATGGTACCATTTTACTGCTTGGGGCTTGTTTGCGCTTGGCCTTGCCATCATGCCAGAGCTTGTATCCAAGGGAACACTTAGGACCTTCATATTTGCAAATTATTTAGCAATTTTTGCCATAAGTTGGGACCTATTATCCGGGCGAACTGGCTACATAAGTTTTGGCCATCCGTTCCTTATTGGGATTGGCGCTTACACCAGCGCAATTTTAACAAAACGTTTTGGAATGGAAGTAGAATTCGCCATTCCAATCGCTGTGATTGTCACAATGATCGGCGGTCTTATTGTATTGCTCCCCGCACTGCGCATTCGAGGTAGCTACTTCGCACTAGTTACCCTGGCTTTCATGGAGCTTATGTACCAATTAGTACAGGTTATCCGTCCCGATCTGACTGGGGGCACTCGGGGAATGTCAGGCATTCAGACACTTACCAGAGGCGCCTTTAATGGGTTTTATTTTAGTTCTTTCTTGATGTTTATAATAGCGATTTCCTCGTGGCTATTGCTGAGGACTCGAATTGGTACAGCTTTGACAGCGATTGGACTAAACGAAAGCGCGGTCGAGGGTAGTGGTCTATCAACCACAAAACTGAAAATGTTCGCCTTTATGGCCAGTGCTTTCGTTGCAGGTCTTGGGGGCGCTTTTTACGTACATTACCTAGGTTCAATCGCACCTCGTGCACTTTTTGACATAAATTTTCTTTTCACAATTATTGTCGCAGTTTTGATTGGTGGCGCTTCAACCATCGTAGGACCAATTATTGGCGCATTTTTTCTAACTTTCCTTTTAGAATATTTGCGTCCTTTCCTGCCGGGCGCAGAAAGATACTTTATTTATGGTGGGGTCGCTCTTCTCCTTTACATGTACCAACCGAAAGGTATCTACGCGATGATCATAAAGGGATGGCAAATACTGCAGGAGAGATTGGGACGATGACCTTTGCGCTGGAAGTAAAAAACCTAGTCAAAACTTTTGGAGGACTTACTGCCACGGACAATCTAAGTTTTGATATTGAGGAAGGACTTTCCGTTGGTCTAATTGGGCCAAATGGCGCCGGTAAAACAACCGTTTTCAGTCAGATAATGGGCGAGTTACAACAGACTTCTGGCAACATCTATTTGTTTGGCAAAAATCTTCGTAAATTACCCACGGCGGAACGCATCCGACTTGGTGTCAGTCGCACTTACCAAATTCCCCGCCCTTTTATTGATTTGTCTGTTGTTGAAAACATTCGAGTCGGAATGATGCCAAATTCAATTTGGTCGATGATCGTCAAGGGACCTGAACATTTTAAAGAGAATAAAATGGCATTGAGTGTAGGATTTTCAGAAAGTGACTTCAAGAAACCGGCCTCCGATTTATCAATGGGTGATTTGCGCAAACTTGAGTTGGCCAGAACAATCGCTACCGGTGCTAAAGTTCTACTCCTCGATGAGGTCTTTGCTGGCCTTACAAAAGGAGAAATCACACAAATAAGCGATCTCATTCAAGAACTGCGTTCAAAAGGTTTTACAATTTTAATAGTGAGCCATGACCTTCCAGCGATGGAACCACTTGTCGATAAAATCATCGCTATAGAGCGGGGAAAAATAATCGCCACAGGAACCTTTAATGATGTAATTAATGACCAAAATGTACGTGCCTCTTATCTCGGTAATGCTCCATGAATTATCTTGACATTAACAGGCTTTCTGCCTTTTACGGAAAAGCCCAAGCTCTAATCGATGTTTCATTTTCCGTAAAAAAAGGCGAAATCATCGCTATAGTTGGCGCAAATGGTGCAGGCAAATCAACATTGCTTGACAGTATCATGGGCATGGTTCGTAAAACAGGTAATATAGATTTTAATGACCGTAATATTTCACTTAAATCCACCTCTTCTATAGTAAAACTTGGGATTGGCTATGCACCAGAACGGTTTAATCTATTTCCCTACATGACTGTAAAGGACAATCTTTTAGTCGGTGCATTCACAGCAAAGCAAGACATCAAGGATAACTTGGCACAAGTCTATTCTCTCTTTCCAAGGCTGGCAGAACGCGAAACGCAAGAAACGGCTACGCAATCCGGTGGTGAAAGGCAGATGGTTTCACTAGGGAGAGCTCTAATGACATCGCCAAAATTGTTGTTAGTAGATGAACCAACTATCGGCTTAGCGCCAAAAATATGCACGGAGATAGCTATTTCCTTGCGCCGTATGCGCGATGACTTTGGATTGACAGTTATTATAACAGAACAAAACGCCAATTTTGCCATGTCACTCGCAGAGCGCATCTACGTTCTTGAAGCTGGAGAAATTCAAATTGACGGCACTGTTGAAGAGCTGAAGAAGGACAACCGACTTATTGAAGCATATTTTGGAACCTAATCACTGAAAAATGATAGAGCCGTGTTTGTCATGCACAATCGCATCAACATCGATTTCCACCATCATACCTGGTTGGCTTAAACCGGCTTGTACTCCGGTCAGGACTGGTTCAATATCCTTGAATACTTCCCCGTGAGCTTTGATGAATCCCCCAGCACTGGATAGGTCGGTGAGGTAAGCCCTCGACCGCATAACATGGCTCATCCTAGCTCCAACCCCCTTTAGCGCGTCTTCTATTCGGGCCAGAATAAAAATAGTTTGTTCATACGTGTCCCCAGGAGCGTGAAGCTTACCGCTAGGTTCAATTGCGGTTGTCCCGGCCACGTAAACAAATGGACCGATGCGTTTGGCGCGGCTATAAGATCCGACCTCTTCAAACCGCCCACCGCCAGAAAATTTTCGAATGCTCATTTATTGCTCCAAGCGTTTGCGTACCGCCTCTGCAGCAGTATGAAGATTATTGCGTTCTTTGGATGTGATATTCAGTTCCACGACTTCAATAAGACCGGACATTCCTAGATGGGCAGGGACACCTAAAACGACATTATAAATGTTGTACTCACCTTGCATCATTACCGTGATAGGCACAGGCCCAACACGCGCACCTCGGATATGATCAAGGATCTCCAAAATACCGTGAGCTGGCGCAATAGTTGCAGAACCCGACTTCTTTAACGCCACTAACTGGCCACCACCTGTAACTGCATCTTGCACGCATACCTCAATTTGGTTTTCTGTCAAAAACCGCTCAAGTGGCATTCCCTTAATGCGTGCAAGGGATGGGATAGGTGTCATTTCATCACCATGACTTCCAAGAGTGATCGCCTCAACATCGTTTGGCGATACCCCTGCAGCATTCGCAAGGGAATTTCGAAAGCGTGATGAATCCAAGGTACCAGCCATACCCAAAACACGCTCGCGCGGAAATTGAGTAACCTTTAACATCTCAAGTGTCATCTCATCTAGTGGGTTAGTCACCACAATTACTATTGCGCCAGGCGCGCTTACACGGATGGTTTCCGCAGTTGAATGAATGACCCTTTTGTTTACGTCAATCAAATCAGAACGAGACATGCCAGGACGCCGAGCGATTCCAGCTGTCACTACGATCACGTCAGAACCTCCCACTTGACTAAGTTCTTGCCCCCCAAAACACCTGCATGAAACTCCTGTAATTCCGCTTGCATGATTTAGGTCCATCGCGAGGGCAGCCGCCATACCCGGCACGATGTCGATAATCGTAATCTCATCAGCCATATTCTGCATGGCAGCCAGATGAGCAATATTCGCTCCAACTCCTCCCGCACCAACAAAACCAATCTTAGAAAAGCGGCGTATGTTTAACGATGGCTTTTTGTTTGGGCTAACCCAACGTGACGAACGGCGAAAAAGTCCACGCACCATAGCTTTAGCCCCATCAGCCTTCACTACAGATGGTTTTTCAATTGGCCCATCAGTCAAGCGAATACCCAGTCGTGCTGCCGTCTCAATGGCAAGATCCGTTACGATATCATCAGAAAAAACCTCAAAAACGATCCGCCCACGGTGATGTGCGTCTTGAATATGCTCAGCCCCGATTACACGTGACTGCGCCATTATTCAGAGCGCCCCTGTACAGCCTCAATTGCATCCGTTGCTGCACCAATTGCAGTTTTCACGGAATTTTCCGACCCACTAATAAACAAACGCCCAAAGCGGCCAACCGCCCGTACTTCAACCATATCTATTTCAGCTGCCTTTTCTGCGTCATTAGCGGCAATGGAGATATAGGCCGCAGGGGCGCATTCAATTATACCTAAGGTTTGACCGGGCACTAGTAGAGAGCCTTTACGCCATTTGTTTAAGAGTTGTGCTTGATAAGGTTCAACGCTCGTAATGATCTGCGTGTTAGTAATTGAAGGTTTCAGCCGGTCTGACATCGTTGCACCGAGCTCCGCTAGCATCGCATCTCGAGCGGCAGAAACCTCTGCATTAGAGGGAGATCGCAAAATGAAAAAACCAAATTCGCGTTCCACCATTTGTGTTGTAGCTTCGACACTTGATGCTTTCAATGCTTTGTCGATTAGTGAGAAAACACCATTACCAGGTGCAAATTCACCTATCAAAACGGTATCACCGGACAGAGGCACTGAGCCCTGCACGGTTGCTCCATTATATGCTGCAAATTTGGGTTGCAGGTTGTCGATCTGCATAAATGCCCTGATGGTAATACCACTCATTCTGAATACTCCTCATAAATGTCGCGCCAGGGCCTATTTTGATAGGCAACTCGTTTTATGTTAATTAGATGCAAAGCGGTTACATTATCAGATGTAATCGAACCTGACCAAGTCCCTGTCCCCAACATGAATGATGGTTCAAGATCGGTTGAGTATCCCATGCCACCTATAATGGCAGGTGTGTTAACAAGCACTCTTCCTGTAGGAATACTGGAGAAATTTGCCACAATGGTTGGATCATTGGAGTGTACAACTGCTGAATGCCCCCAACCCTCAAAGCGAGCGATTTTTTGAGCTATTTCAATCCCATGCTCACTGTCACGAGCTTCGTAATAGGCCAAGACGGGATTGAGCTTTTCAGCACTAAGCGGTCTATGCCATCCTATTTCAGTTTCCTCTGAAACTAAACAACGTGTACGTGGTGGGATTGAAAAGCCACTCAACTCCGCTAAAACCGATGGTGACTGGCCAACCCGTTCAGGATTCATTGCTTGCTTCCCCAAAAAGATTGTTTTGCTCAAGCGATCAGCTTCAGCGGGTGTGCAAAAATAGGCGCCTTTGAGTTTCAACTCATTACGCAAATCACGCGCAATTTCCGGGTCAGCAATTACTGCCTGTTCGGACACACAGGCCGTCCCATAATCGAAGGCTTTTGAAGTTACAATCATCTCGGCCACTTCACTGAGATCTTTAGCCATCGACTTATGCACATAGCAAGGTACATTCCCAGCGCCCACTGCCAAAGTAGGTTTACCACTGGAGTAAGCTGCCTTCACCATAGCCGGGCCACCGGTTGCCATGACAACAGATGTCCGTCGGTGTTTCATAAGCTCTGCTGTTCCGGCAATGGTTACCTGATCTAGACACTGTATTAGTCCTTTAGGCGCCCCCATTTGTCCCGCAGTGCGAGCCATAATTTTTACAGTCTCAAGTCCACAGCGAACACCACGCGGATGAGGTGCACAAACAATAGCGTTGCCCGCTTTAATGGCAGAGAGAATTTTGAAAATAATCGTTGAAGTGGGATTGGTCACCGGTATAAGAGCGGCAACAACGCCCATGGGTTCGCCAAAAGCGGCAGTTTTTGTCGCATCATCACGCCAAAGCATCCCAAGAGCCGTTACATCGCGCAGGTAATCCGCCACGGAAAGCGCATTGAAAAGATTTTTGACACGTTTGTCGTCAACATTTCCATAACCTGTTTCTTCAACGGCCATTTGGCCTAATCGTCGGGCCTCTGGTTCAACGGCACGGGCCATCGCATCTACAATAGCATCGACATGGCTTGGGTCTGTGCCCAGGAAATCCTGGTAAGCCTTAAAAGCTTTATCAGCGCATCTACGAGCTGATGCTATGGATTGAAGATCCTTATCCATATAAACGTTGTCCTGTAGCAATGGCGTCCATGGCCTGACGCGCTGTATCTATATCTTGATTACGAATTCCGATCGTATCGAGCCTACGACCAGCCGCTGCGATATCTGCGCCAAGGACACCTCCAGCGAGTGTAATCATGGATTCAGTCACTGGCACAGGAATCCCTGCGATAACGGCGGCTGAAACCAAGGGGACGAGAGAGCCAATCACCCCATCTCTCAAAAGATTATTAGAAGTAAGCTGATCAGGAATTGGCCGGTACGCTTCCCCTTTCAAAGTCCCCGCGTGTGTACTGACCCAAACTTCACTGCTCGATAAGTTACGCACACCAAAGCACCGGGCGACTGCTCGACGCTCCTCGGCAAGTAAGTCAATAATACCGCGTTGCTCTTCTCCTATCAGCGAAGCAAAATTTTGATGCTCGGCGAGTGGCTTACCTCCCATCGGAATTTTTATGGCTCCACTTCCAAGCGCAGGACCACTCATTAGCAAAGCAGGGAACTCTACGAGAGCAGAGCCATCGGCAAAACCCGACTCAAGTACGCTATTATGACGCCGAAGGTTCGGCAAGTACTTCCTAAGCCCTTCAAGCACATTGCCGCGATCACTCGGCAAAGTTGCAGCTGCAACTTCACCAACAGGTGCGATATGAAGTACGGCACCCTCGGCGTCAATCCAGTAAGGCAAGCCCTGCACCTCAACGATTGTGACATCCGCAGTACAACCACCGATGCGCAAAAACCACGCTGTTTCTAATGCGCCCAGAGATCGACCTGGCGCGAGCACAAGAACCTGTCCATCACTCAAGTGGTCCGCTAAAACCATTGCATAGGTACGTTGCTTGTGAATCGGTCCGCTGAGAAAGATTACCTCAGCATCTTTTACCGCCT
>MDTG01012402.1_pt1 | contig 16591 bp, 16 predicted proteins | sample 811421 | NCBI WGS metagenome assembly MDTG01 (sample SAMN05326645, study PRJNA326480) | marine metagenome | isolation source: seawater | place: Pacific Ocean: South East | collected 2011
ATGGTCGTCCGCGAGGAGTTCTCATACGTATCGGTCGGGCTCTCTTCAGGGCTCGGTCATCAGGACCACGTGGGCACCGCGTACCTCCACCGATTCGGCTCCCCCGCAGGTCACGAGCGCTGGTTGGTGCCGGCGCTTGCTGGTGAGTTCGTAATCGCTATGGCTATCACTGAGCCGGACGGTGGCTCGGACGTGCGCAATATGCGAACTGTCGCTGAGCGGACGGACGACGGCTGGATAATCAGGGGCCGCAAGACCTTCATCACCAACGGCCCGCTCGCCGATGCGATTGCAGTGACGGCGCGGGTCGGTGCCTCGGGCAACTACGGCGTCTTCTTGGTGATGCGCGAGGATGAGGGTTACGCCTGCGAGCGCACACTTCACAAACTAGGTTGCCGATCCTCCGAGGTCGGTGAACTTGTGTTCGACAACGTGCGCATACCCGACAACCGTCGGCTGTCCCCGGCAGGTGGGGGCACGCTCGCCGACATCCTCGGAGTGCTTGTCATCGGACGGGCACTGGTAGCAGCCTCGGCGTTGGGGGCAGCGCGGCGGGCGATCGACTTGGGGATGGCTTACGCGCGTACCCGCCACACATTCGGCAAGCCGATTGGATCGCATCAAGAGATTTCGATGAAGCTCGCAGAGTCGAGCGCTCGGCTACGTGCGGCCGAGTTGCTCGCGTACCACGCGGCCGATATGTACTCCCGTACCGGGGTGATACCGGTCCTGGAATGCTCGCAGGCGAAACTCGTCGCCGCCGAGACCGCGGTCGATGTCATCGACCAGATGCTGCGCGTTTTCGGAGGAGCCGGCTATATGGAGGACTCGGAGATTGAACGCCTCTACCGAGACGTCCGCTTCTTCACCATCGTGGAGGGGACGGCGGAGATCCAACACCGGATCATCGCGCAAGAACTTCACATCCTGGACGGCGCACGATGAGTTCGATCGTGACAACGCTCAGCCTCGCCCCGCCCCGCTCGTTCCGACTCGACGGGCGCACGGCGCTGATCACGGGCGCTAGCCGCAATATCGGCCTGGCGATCGCCACCGCGTTCGCGCACGCCGGCGCGGACCTCGTTCTTGTCGCGCGTGAGCGCGAACGCCTCGAACGGGTAGCGGCGGCGCTCTCGTCGACGACCGGCGCGAAGGTCTGCACCGTCGCGGCGGATGTCGCCACAGAGTCCGGGCTTTCGAAGATCTTCGATGCGATTCCCGTCACGTCCGTCGATGTCCTGGTCAACAACGCTCACACCCTCGGAGTGAGTCGAGGCGACCACCTCATCGATGCCGGTGACGGTCAATGGCACGAGGTCATGAGCACCAATCTCCTCGCACCATTCCGGCTCATTCGCAAGATCGCGCCGGGCATGATGCAACGTCGGGGCGGGTCGATCATCAATCTGATGTCAGGCTCGGGCCTCCAACCGTCGCCGGGGCTCGGCGCGTACGGCGCCAGCAAGGCTGCGCTGTGGATGATGACACGCACTCTCGCGGGTGAGCTCGCGCCACACATTCGCGTCAACGCGCTCTGCCCTGGACTCGTGAGCGAAGACGGCGAGCCGCGGAACGACGCTCAGCACCAGCTGCTCGCATCGGTGCCGATGGGGCGCATTGCCGATCCCAATGAGATCGCTGGGGCGGCGCTGTATCTCGCCTCACCTGACTCCAGTTACACCACCGGCTCACTCATCGTTGTTAACGGCGGACGAACCTGGTGAACACGGAAGAAATCGTCAACCCAAAGGAGGAGGCATGAAGATCCTGGTTCTGGTGAAAGAGGTACCTGACACGTGGGGGGATCGCGAGCTGAACCTCGAGACCGGGCTAGCAGCTCGGGGGGCGTCCGAATCGGTGCTGGATGAGATCGGCGAGCGGGCACTAGAGGTTGCACTCTCGTACGCAGACGAACACGCCGACACGGAGGTTGTCGTCGTTTCGGTAGCTCCCGAGTCTGCCGCCGCGACCATTCGCAAGGGTCTCGCCATGGGAGCCGCATCGGCAGTGCACGTCGTGGACGATGCGCTCATTGGCGCGGACCTCGGGCTCACCTCTCAAGTGCTTGCGGCCGCGATCGAGAAGACAGGCTTCGATCTCGTCATCGCGGGGAACCAGTCGACCGACGGGGTTGGGGGGGGGTTATCCCGGCAATGATTGCCGAGCGTCTCGGAGTCGCGCAGGCGACGGCGCTCTCGTCTCTCAGCATTTCGCCCGATCAAGTCTCCGGTGTCCGTGCCTCTGATGCCGGATCCATGGAGGTCTCGGTGGCGTTACCCGCAGTCATCTCGATTACGGAGGCGCTCCCAGACGCACGATTTCCAAACTTCAAGGGGATCATGGCGGCTAAGAAGAAGCAGCTTGAGATTCTTTCCCTCGCGGATCTCGACGTCGATGCCGGCGATGTTGCGGGACGGTCGATTCTCATCGCGGTCGCGGAGAAGCCGCCCCGCGAAGCGGGATTGAAGATCGTCGACGAAGGTGACGCCGGAGAGCAGCTTGCGGAGTTCCTCGTCAAGAACCGACTGATCTGAGGGAGTGACGATGTCGAACGAAGTCTTGGTTCTGGTGGACGTGCTCCCCTCCGGGGAGGTCGCGAAGTCGGCCGCCGGGCTACTGGGCGCAGCGGCGGGAATAGGCTCGCCGGTCGCGGTGATTGTGTCGAGCGAGGATCGTCTTGGCGGTGCATCGTCGGAGGCTGCCCGCCTCGGTGCGACGCGCGTGTTGACGGTTGCCTCGGATGGTAGCGAGCTGACTGTGCCCATCGTCGATGCTCTGGAAGTCGCCGTGACGACGATCGGGGCAGACGCTGTGCTCGTGTCGAACTCGATAGAGGGTCGGGACGCGGCAGGGCGCGTGGCTGCGCGTCTAGGCCTCGGTCTCGCGGTCGATGCCGTCGGTGTTTCCCGGGACGATGAGGGCGTCGTAGCGCACCACTCCGTCTATGGCGGTGCCTACAATACGTCTTCCGCCGTCACCTCGGGTCCGCTGGTGATAACCGTGCGTCAAGGTGCCATCGAAGCTCGCGCAGAACAGGTGCCACTCAACGCGGCTCCTCTTAATGTCGCCCCATCCGGCAAACCTGCTGCCAGGATCGACAGCTTCAAGGCCGCGGTCGCGCAGTCTTCCAGGCCAGAGCTTCGTGGTGCCTCCAGAGTTGTTTCCGGAGGCCGCGGACTCGGGTCTCAAGAAAAGTTTGCCCTTGTTGAAGAGCTCGCGGACGCTCTCGGAGCGGCTGTGGGGGCATCGCGCGCAGCCGTTGACGCCGGCTACATTCCGTACGCCGCACAGGTCGGTCAAACCGGCGTATCCGTGTCGCCCCAATTGTATGTCGCACTAGGCATATCGGGTGCGATCCAGCACCGCGCCGGGATGCAGACCGCGAAAACGATCGTCGCGATCAATAGGGACGCGGACGCACCGATCTTCGAGATCGCGGACTTCGGTGTCGTCGGAGATCTCTTCGAGGTCGTTCCGCAACTGATTTCCGCGATTGAGGCCCGACGGAAGTAGAGGCTGAAGGAACCCATGAGCCACTCACCCATCCGAAGCGGACTCCCGCGCACTATCAGCGGCTCGCCGTGGCCGGGAGTCGGTTCGAGTCCTATCGAACCTGCTGCGCGAGCGGCGGCGCGGGAGGAGGCGGTCAGCTCCGAAGTGGTAGGGGAGGACGGCGAGCGGAGCAGCCCCAAGCTCTCACCCGCCCGAAAGCGCCGAGGACTGCCACGCATTGAGAGCGGAAAGCCGTGGCCTTCCGGCGACTCTGCGGACGATGCGTCGGCCTCCGGTACCCAGGGTATCGATTCGCCCACCCCGCCGTTGCGACGAGCGGAGGGCGTAGGTGACACACCAACCGAGTCTGCGACCGGAATGGCGCCCCGACGAGGGCTTCCTCGCACTCCCGGCGGCGAGGCATGGCCGGCCGACGATGCTGTGGTCGCTCCGTTCGGTGAGTCTCCCCGCGCCGAAGCCCCGTTGAGCACCGTCCCCGCGGCATCGACGGAAGGCGCCGCAGCGCCCGTTGCCTCGGCGCCGCCGACAAGCGATGGCGCAGCCGTGACGTCGCGGAAACCGCTGAGCATGCATCGCTCCGCCTGGCCAGGGAGGGCTGCTTCCGCGCCGCGGGACCCACGCGCCCAAGCGCGGCGCTACGGACCCTTCACGATCCGGCAGTGGGTGGGGGTCGCACTCGTGGGCGGCCTTGGCCTCGTCTTCGCCGCGGGGATGGCTGTTCTGGCGGTTCGATGGTTCCTCTCGCTGGATGTGATGCGAGAGTGGCTGGCTGCCTACCCGGGTGAGTACCACCTGCCGGACGGGGCGCCGGTCGGTTTTCCGGCGTGGCTCGGTTGGCAGCACTTCCTCAACACCTTCTTCATGCTGCTCATCATCCGTTCCGGGCTGCAGGTTCGGCGCGAGACGCGGCCGGGAGCCTACTGGACTCCCCGCTGGAACAGAGATCGCAAGATCAGCTTGAGCCTGTGGTTCCACCAGTCGTTGGACATCTTGTGGCTACTGAACGGGGTCCTGTTCATCGCCCTGCTGTTCATCTCGGGCCAGTGGATGCGCATCGTCCCCACATCGTGGGAGGTTGTTCCGAACGCGGTCAGCGCACTTCTGCAATACATCTCGCTTGACTGGCCCACCGAGAACGGATGGGTCAACTACAACGCTCTCCAGCAGATCGCGTATTTCGTGACCGTCTTCGTCGCAGCGCCACTGGCCGTCTTGTCGGGCATAAGAATGTCGGGTATATGGCCGAAGAACGCGAAGGCGCTCAGCCGGGCATACCCCGTCGAGTGGGCACGTGCCGTCCACTATCCGACCATGGTCTATTTCGTGGTCTTCATAGTGATCCACGTGTTCCTTGTGCTCGCGACCGGGGCTCTTCGCAACCTGAATCACATGTACGCGATGCAGGGTTCCGGCGATCCTGACGCCTATGCCGACAATTGGGCTGGCTTCTGGTTCTTCGCTGCATCTCTGGCCGTCTTGGCTGGCGCTTGGGTTGCGGCACGTCCTGTCGTTCTCGCACCGATCGCCAGGTTGTTCGGCACGGTTTCCGGACGGTAGTGAGGAGAAGCGCGTGCTGGCCGTCGCTGTACTGCGAACCCTTCTCGCCGTCGTCGAGAAGGGGTCATTTGTAGCCGCCGCGAGAGCGGTCGGGTATAGCACCGCGCAGGTCTCGCGTCAGATGAACCAGTTACAGGATCGCGTCGGGGCACAGCTTTTTGTGCGGGATGGCCGCGTGCTAAGAGCAACGAATAAGGGCATCTTGCTGGCTGAGCAGGCTCGCGCCGTCGTACGTGCCGCTGAGGAATTCGATGAGTGCGCGAGACGAGTCGGGGCGACGAATCCGCCCACCGTCCCCCACCACTTGCCGACTCTGCAGGGGTCGACGAAAGCGGGATACTAGTAACATACTTACTTGTACCAACCAATGAAAGGAACATGCAATGGTGCTGGGCAACGAGGAAGTCGACTACGCGTCGGCCTACGAACACCTGTTGGTCGACGTCAACGACCGAGTAGCGACCGTGACGATCAATCGACCGGAGCAGTACAACTCCGTCAACCATCGGCTGCATCAAGAATTGGTCGAGATCTGGCGCGACCTGGGGCGTGATCCCCGAGTGAATGTGATCGTCGTCACCGGTGCAGGAGAAAAAGCATTCTCGGCGGGCGCGGACCTCAACATGCTGAAACATCGCATGTCGTTGACCAACGAGGACCGCTACGTAGACACGGTGACGTGGGAGGCGCGGGATCTCGTCTATGGGATGGTGAATTGCGACAAAGTGATCATCTCGGCTATCAACGGGGCCGCAGTGGGCGCCGGACTAGCGGTCGCAATCATGTCCGACATCTCTATCATCGCCGACGATGCCCGGTTGGGTGATGGACACGTGAAGCTCGGGGTGGCGGCCGGCGATCACAGTGCGATGATCTGGCCGCTCTTGTGCGGCCTGTCTCGAGCGAAGTACTACCTCCTTACGGGGGAGATGTTGGACGGCAAGAAGGCGGCTGAGATCGGGCTTGTTACTCAGGCGGTGCCGCGCGCGGACGTGGTGTCCACGGCGAGCGATCTGGCACGACGGCTTGCCGACGGATCGCAGCAAGCGCTCTCCCTTTCCAAGCGTGCGCTGAATCAATGGCTCCGGCTCGGCGGCTTGACGGCGTTCGACTACTCACTCGCAGTTGAGAAGATGGGCTTCTTCTCACCGGACGCGCAGGAGGGCGTGACAGCGATGCGGGAGAAGCGTGCTGCGGTGTTCCCGAGTGCGTCTGCTGAACCTGCTGCTCACTGAGCGGCGAAAAAGCGACTGCCCCTCCTCCGTTTGTCGGGGGAGGGGCAGTCGCTTATGCGCGTCAACTTGCGGCGGCGGAGATCCCCACACCGAGGAAGTCGAACCGGTGTGCGGTCAGTGGCGCCTGGTATCCGACGACATCCGGCTGGAAGGCCACGATGATGGACGGCGCAGCAACGGGGATCATCCGAGCATCCTCCATGATGTTCGCCGAGGTTTCGTGCAGCACCTCGGTCCGCGCTTGTGTGTCGGTCTCCGAACGCGCCTCGTCCAGGAGGGCGGTCAACTCTGGCGTTGCCGTTCGGGCAGGGTTGTTCAGACCGTCTGGGCCGACCAGGTTATCGAGGGTGATCGACGGATCGGCGCGGCCCCCCCCACGGCGTGAAGTACATGGGAACGGTTTTTTGGTAATAGAACTCGTCGAGCAGCGTCGGACCGTCGAGCGGGATGATGTTTCCTTGGATTCCGACGTCAGCGAGCATCGCAGCGATGGCCTCTGTCGCCTGCACGCGGAACGGCTGGTTGTTTGTGTAGAAGTCGAACGAGAATCCGTCGGGGTACCCGGCGTCGGCGAGGAGTTCTCGCGCTCGCTCCGGGTCGTACGGATACATCTCTTCGAGTTCTGGATCGAAAGCGAAGTAGTCACTTCGCGGGAACGGCTGCCACGCCACCGTCCCAATGCCGCGGTACACACCCTCAACGATCGCCTCGCGGTCGATCGCGTACTCGATGGCCATACGAACCTGCGGGTCGTCGAAAGGCGCGATCGCGATGTTGAGTCCCAAGTGATCGACGGCGATCGGCGTGTCGGTCTGGACGGTGAGAGACGAATCGGCCTCTGCGAGGGTCACCTGCCCAGGTACGAGTCGCGCCATGTCGATTTCGCCGGATCGGAGCGCGTTCAGTCGGGTGTCATCGTCGGCGATCGTCCGTATCACCAGGGTTTCAACCTCGACCGCATCGGGATCCCAGTAGTCGTGGTAGCGAGTGACCGTCAGCTCATCACCCGGAGAGTAGTTGCTCACCTCCCAGCCGCCGGCGCCGACCATCGTCGTCGCGAGATTGGTGCCATCGTCGAACGCGGCAGGCGAGATCATCATGCCGGCGCGGTCGCCGAAGGTCGCGGGCACGGATGCGTCCGGCCCAGCTAGTTGGTACACGACGGTGAGATCATCAACCGCCTCGGCCGATTCCACCGATGCGATGTCACTTTGGATGGCTGACGTCGGCAAGGTCTTCGCGCGTTCGAAGTTCGCGACGACGGCGTCGGCGTTCAAGTCGGTTCCATCATGGAAGGTGAGGTCGGGGCGTAGCTGGACGGTGAACTCCGTGTCGGTGAGATCCCACGACTCCGCGAGGCCAGGCGCGAGTGTGCCGTCGGGGTTGTAGTGCAAGAGCGTGTCGTATGCCGGAAGTAGCCACGGAAGGTCCTGGGCGGATGTGCCAGCGTAGGGGTCCAAGCTTGTTGGGGGTTCATTGAACCCGAAGGTGAGAGTGGCGTCGCGGTTGACGTCTGCTGCCCCTTCGGTGGGAGCGTTCTCCACGTCTTGGCCGCTGCAGCCAACGATTGCGAGAACGACGGCGGTCGTGAGGACCGCTGCCGCGGTCACGCGAGCTGTCCGAGCTTGTGCTGTCATGCTGACTCTCCTCGTCATTGAGAATGTGTTGCTTCTTGTGATTGCCGTATACGCAACGGTCGTTAGAGTTGACCGGTATACCTTTTTCCTATTGTTCGCTTCTACCTCGTCTAATCCAGCACCGTTGCCGGATGCGAAACAGTTCAGGCGGGCCACGCGGGAAGGAAGGCACTCATGCGCGTATACGAGCGCGTCGCGGAAGCGTACGCAGAGCGCGGCGGCGAAGGCTTCTTCGGACTGCTCGGTGAAGGAAACATTAAGCTGTGCACGACGCTGAAGGAAGCACACGGGATGACCATGCGCACCGCTAGGCATGAGCAGGGTGCTGTGGCGATGGCCGATGGATACTCTCGAGCCAGCCGACGCGCCTCACTCGCTGCCGTGACTGCCGGGCCAGGTCTGGTGAATGCCGGGGTTTCGATCGCGTCGGCGGCGCGCGCGGGCTCACCTGTCCTCGTGTTCGCGGGCGACGCCCCGCGCGGTGACGATGGTCACTTTCAGGCGATGGATCAGGGATCGTGGGCCGCAGGCCTTGGTGTCCCCTTCGTCGCGGTCAACGATCCGTCGGATCTGGAGCCCGCGCTTGAACTCGTCTTCGCCACCCTTGAGCTCGGCAGCGCTGTCATCCTCAGTATCCCGATGGATGTGCAGGACCTCGAGGTTGTGACGGGAGCGACCGCCGACCCTCATCCGCGCCCGATGATGGCGTTTCCGTCACGAGAAGAGATCTCCTGGGCCGCGCATCTCATCGCGACATCTGAACGTCCGCTTCTGCTCGTTGGTGGTGGAGGTCTTCATGCTGCTGCTGTGGTGGGCGAGCTTGCGCACCGCGTGGGGATGCCCATGGCGACCACATTGCGCGGAATCGGTCTGCTGCACGACGACCCCCTGATGTTGGGTGTGTGCGGGGGGTTCGATACCGGCCCTGTCGCTGCGGCGATCCGGGAGTCTGACCTTCTCATCGCCGTCGGTACCTCCTTGTCGAGGTATACGACGAAGCAAGGGGCGCTGACACGCGATCGAGACATCCTTCGCATCGATGTGCGTCATCCTGTACGAACGCAGGAACGGGAGGCCTTTCTCACAGGTGATAGTGCTGCCGTGGTGGGCGCGATCGTCGAAGAACTCCGGGAGAGCCGCATCGATCGGGGTGCCGATCATGCGAGGGAACGAATCGTCGCAGCGCAGCGTGAGGAGTACACCTATGACCCGGTGGACGGTGGGTCCGGTATTGACCCGCGGTCTGCGCTCCGGGCTATCGACCGAGCGATAGGGCACCCTCGCCACGTCTCGCTCGATGGCGGGCACTTCACGACCTTCGCGGCGGGGATGATGTCGTGGCACGACCCGAGCGAGATGCTCTTCGGCCTCGACTTCGGAGCGATCGGTCAGGGCTTGTTACTCGCCTTAGGGGCGGCCGCCTCGGTAATCGATGACGGCAGGGAGGCGCGGGTCGTCGCCATCGTCGGTGATGGTGGCTTTCTCATGAACCTCCAGGAGCTCGAGACCGCGGTGCGACTCGAGGTCCCCCTCACAGTTGTCGTGCTCAACGACGAAGCTTACGGTCAAGAGGTTCACATGCTTGAGATGTACGGACTCGATCCTGCGTTCGCACGCATTTCCACCCCCGATCTGGCGGCGGTCGCGCGCGCCCTGGGCGCGGCAGGTGCGCGCGTGGAGACGCTCGACGATCTGGAGGCTGCGCTGGAGGAGCAGGCCGCAGAACCAGTCAGGCTCCTCGATGTCCGGATCGACGGGTCGGTTCGGAACTGGAGAGTTGAGGAGATGCTCCGCGGTCACGCTGTGGGGACGGCGCGTTGACTCCGTGTCGCACGCGAGCCGATCCCGCTGTCTCGAGGTCGCTACGGGGCTGGCGAATCACGACTGCCGCCACGACGACCGCGCACAAAGTAAAAACGGCGGCGAACGCCATTGCGGCGTCGTACCCGGCGGTGAGGGCCTGAACATCCGTTCCTTGGCCACCTGCGATAGAGGTTGCGACGCCCGCAATCACCGCAAGGCCAGTCGCCCCTCCAATCTGTTGCGACGTCGTCACCAGCCCCGAGGCCGTGCCAGCCAGATCGGGGGGCAGCCCTCCCGTCGATACCGCATAGACCGGTGAGAACGTCAGACCGTACCCCACGGCCATGACCAGCAACCCTGGAAGTACGGAAACGACGTAGGAGCCCTCCGGAGGTAGGAAGCACAGCCACATCATTCCTGTGACGACCAGCGCCGGGCCCAGGATCAAGAATCGGCGAAATCCGTATCGGGCGATGAGACGTCCCATTTGTGCGGCTACCAGACCCAGAACAACGGGAAAGGGTGCGAAGGCCAGGCCGGTCTGGAGGGGGCTCCACCCCTGCACGGTCTGCATCCACAAGGTCAGTACGAAGAAGAAGCTGAGGTTACCGGCATAGACGGCCGCCATGATCGCATTGCCGCCGCTCACGTTCCTCACCGCGAAGATGGAGAGGTTGATGAGTGGATCGGCGGCGTGGCGCTCCCTGAGGACGAAAGCTCCGATGCAGATGGCCGCCCCGATCCAACTGCTTATGACCGCGGGATGTGCCCACCCCCACATCGGAGCTTCGCTGAGCCCGAAGACGATGGCGGCAACTCCTACCGTGATCGTTGAAGCACCCAGAAGGTCGAGGCGTGGTCGGGAAGTTGTCGGTGGATCCGCCGGTACGACGGCAGCCTTCCGCGAGATCTTCTGCGCTGCCACGACCGCCCTCGCGCGAGACCAGGCGCTGCCGTATCTCCGAAAGAAGTACGCCCACTACGGCTCATGGGGCCAAGACGACGGTCATCCCGCCGACGATGGACGGTCGTGGGACGCAGACGCGCCGGACTCACACCACTTCATCTTGGGCGACCCGGAGTACTGCCGGGCCGAACTCGCTCGATTCCGCGAGGCCGTCGGGGTGGACGAGTACATCCTTCGCACCGAATGGCCCGACATGCCCCACGAACTCGCGCTCTCGTCCCTCGATCTCCTGTCCCGAGAGGTGGTGCCGAACCTATGAGAATCCGCGGAGCCGTCCGGAATCGCATGCCAGCACGCCCCCTTACGAGCAGTCGCGCCCGCTCCGGCTCGTCGAGCTCGACCTCGACCGCCCGGGCCGCGACGAGATCCTCGTCTGTATCGAGGCGGCAGGTCTCTGCCATTCCGACCTGTCTGTCATCAACGGCGATCGTCCTCGCCCGGTCCCCATGCTTCTGGGACACGAAGCGGCCGGTCGCGTGATGGAACTCGGCGCCGGAGTCGACGACCTCGCCGTGGGCGACCGCGTCGTCCTCACCTTCCTTCCACGCTGCGGCGATTGCGCCGGGTGCGTCAGCAACGGCAGGACTCCCTGCGCGAAAGGCAGCGCAGCCAACAACGCCGGCACGCTTCTCTCAGGAGAAAGACGCCTCTCTCGAGAGAGCGGTGCCGTGCACCACCACCTCGGTGCCTCGGCGTTCGCCACCGCGGCGGTTGTCGACCGGCGATCCGTCGTCCGCGTCGATTCGGACGTACCCGCCGACATCGCCGCCCTTCTCGGCTGCGCGATCCTGACGGGAGGCGGAGCGGTTCTCAATGTCGCGCCGCCCGCTCCGGGGTCGCGTGTGTTCGTCGTCGGTCTCGGCGGAGTGGGGATGGCAGCGCTCCTGGTCGCTCTCGCGCTCCCCGACGTGAGCGTCACGGGTGTCGACCCGGATGACCGCAAGCGGGAGACGGCGCGCCGCCTCGGCGCGATGGCTGCCCATCCGGACGAGGCACGTGAGCTCGATCGTGCAGACCTGGTGATCGAGGCTGCGGGAGCCGGGCCTGCCTTCGAGACCGCTGTCTCTTTGACCGCCCCGGGGGGCACGACGGTAGCGGTGGGGCTCCCCCACCCCGACGTGCGCGTTCCGGTGAGCCCTCTCGCGCTCGTCGCAGAGGGGCGGCACATCGTCGGAAGCTACCTCGGATCTGCGGTTCCCGAGCGCGACATTCCGACGTATGTCGCCATGTGGCGTCAGGGACGCCTTCCCGTCGAGGAACTCATCTCTGCCCGGATCCCGCTCAGCGCGATCAATCGCGGGATGGACGACCTCGCCGCGGGCAGGGCGATACGTCAAGTCATCGATGTGACCACGTAAGGAGAGCTCTCATGACGGATGAGTCCAGCGGGGCGCGTAAGCCCCGGGAGGAGGGTCGCAAGGTTGCGCCCGGGCACGAGAGTCGCCGCACCGAAGACGTGCGCGAAGTCGCCTCGATCATGGTCACCGACTCCGATCCCGAGCGTCCCGAGATCCCCGAGCCCGCCCCGCAGCTGCGGCGCGTCGTCGCCGTCTTCGAGGGAATCACGGTGATCGCACTGGTCGGGATCCTGCTGATCCAGTTCGTGCAGATCGCCGGGCGATCCTTCGGCATCCAAGTCCCGCCCTGGACGTACGAGGTGTCGCGGCTGACCCTGCTGTGGCTGGTCTGCATCGGCGCCTTCGTGAGTTACTACCACGGCACGAGTCTCTCGGTTCCCGGCCGGTGGCGTCCCCGCACGATCTCCTACGAAGCCCTTGCGTTGCTCGTGTCCGGCATCCTCTTGTGGGCCGGCGTGAGATTCCTCGAGGTTCAGGGGTGGGAGGTCTCGGCCGCGTCGCTCTTGGGCGTCCCCACCGCGGTTGGGTACGTATCCGTACTGGTCTTCGCCGGCGGAATCGCGGTCGTCTCCACGACACGCATCGTCGGCCTCATCGTCCGGAGGGCACGCGCATGATCTTCCTCATCATCAGCCTCGCGCTCATGATCGTCCTGATCGTCATCGGTTTCGACGTGGCGCTCGCAATGATCGGCAGCACGCTCGCCTACTTCACTCTGCGGCTGATCTTCCTGGGTCCGAACCAGTTCACCGTCGTGCCGCAGCTCATGGCCGACCAGTTGCGCGCCGATTCGCTGGTCTCTGTGCCGCTGTTCATCCTGATGGGCGCTCTCATGACGGTGAGCGGCATCACTACCACCCTCGTCCGACTCCTCCTGATCCCCTTCGCCCGCACGCGCGGACCGCTCGGATACGTCAACGTGGCCGCGAACCTCGGAATGTCCGGCATGTCGGGCTCGTCAGTCGCAGACGCCGCAGCGACGAGCATGGTGCTCATCCGCCCGATGGTCAAGACCGGGTGGAAGCCCGCCGAAGCCGGAGCGTTGACGGCCGCCGCTGCGACCATCGGCCCGATCACGCCGCCCAGCATTCCTCTGGTGCTCATCGGCGGGCTCGCGTCACTGTCGATCGGACAGCTGTTCCTTGCGGGAATCGTCCCGGGCATCGCAATCGCGCTCGGCCTCATGGTCTGGGTCTACATCAGTTCGCGAAAGCGGCCGAAGGTCGATCCGAGAGAGGTCTTCGTCACCGCACGCACGAGCGCCACCCGCTCGGTGATGCAGGCGATCGTGGCGCTCGCCACCCCCCTCGTCGTGGTCGGCGGTCTTGTCACGGGAATCACGACGACGACCGAATCCGCCGCGATCGGATGCCTCGTCTCCCTCATCGCATTGTTCACGGTCTTCCGCCCACCGAGCTTTGCCGCGTTCCTCGAGGCGTTTCGGGAGGCCGCACTCAGCACCGCCGCGATCCTAATCACCCTGGCGGGAAGCGCTGGCATCAGCTGGATGCTTGCGATCGAAGGCGTCGGCGAGCAATTGGGCGACGGCCTGGAAGCGTTGTCGTTCTCGACCCTGCTGCTATGGCTCGTGATCATCGCCGGTTTGCTAATCCTCGGTCTGGTGCTCGAAGCGATCCCGGTGATCTTCATCCTTGCGCCCATCGTGTATCCGATTCTGCCGACGCTCGGCATCGACGCCATCCACTTCAGCATCGTGATGACGGTGGTGCTCATGATCGGTGCCTCTCACCGCCCGTCGGACTCAATCTCTTCGCCGTGTCGCGGACGGGAGGTGTGCCTCTGGACGGACTCCTGCGCGCCTCGTGGCCCTATGTGGCGGTCCTCACTGTGGTCGCGGTAATCCTCGCCCTCGTTCCTCAGATCTCGCTCTGGCTCCCCAACCTGCTCTTCCCCACTCCCTAAGGCCCGGCACCCGGCCGGGCACATCACTGGAAAGGAAAACCATGCGTTCAACGATGAAGTTGCTGGCCGCTTTCGGAGGCGTCGCGACACTGGCCGTGGTGGCCTCGGGTTGCGCCGGCGGCGAGACATCCTCGGCTGCCGCAGGAGACTGCGCCCCTGTCACACTGGAAGTCGCAGACTCTGCGCCCGACCAGGCCTGGGAGGACAACCTCGACGGCTGGTCGCAGCGCGTGAGCGACGGCACGGACGGCCGCATCACCGTGCGGATCATTCCCGGCGGTCAACTCGGCGGAGAGCTCGAGATGGTCGCGCAGGTCAAGCAGGGCAACCTTGCCATGACTCAGGTCGGCGCACCGGGCTTCACCGAGTTCACGCCCCTCTTCACCGCGTATCTCTTCGACGACGACAAGGTGATGGATTTCGCCACCAGCTACATCATGCAGAGTTGGAAGGATGCGATCCTCGAACGGGAGGGCATCCGCGTCCTCGCCGTCGAGTACGCCCCACCGCGGTGGATCACCTCGCAGACACCCATCGAATCCCCCGCCGATCTGTCTGGTCTGAAGATCCGCGTCCCCGAGATCCCGTCGCTGGTGGAAGCGTTCGAAGCGCTCGGTGCGACGCCGCTCGCGCTGCCGTGGCCCGACACCTACTACGCGCTTCAGACCGGCGCCGCAGACGGCCAGGAGAACTCCGCGGCAGTCACCGACAGCGGCAAGATCTACGAGGTTCAGGATTACCTCGCGAAGACCGACCACGCCCAGAACTTCCGCTATCTCCTCATCAACGAAGACACCTTCCAGGGCATCTGCGAAGGGGATCGCGAGGTGCTCGAGGGCGAGATTCCGCAGCTCGTCGCCGACCAGGAGGCCCAGCTGCGCGCCGAGAGTGACGAGTTGGTCCAGGGCTGGATCGACAGCGGCGCACTGCAGGTGACCGAACCTGACATCTCAGAGTTCGTCGAGATGGTCGGCGACGCGGGAAGCGATGTCGCCGAGGAGGCGTGGGTCCCCGGCGTCCTGGAGGAGATCCGGGCGGAGTACGGGCCCAACAGCTGACGAGTCGACGCACTCGACGGGCAACGTACGAGAAACGGGAGTGCGTTGCCCGTCTTCGCCGGGTGACACGGCATGACGCGATGCTCGATGGAGGCACGCACGTCGTTGGTGCGAGGTCCCTTTCATCCTGGATCAAGCCGGAGGCAAGTCAGTGAAGGAGGGCGAGATGATCGCGGACATCGATGCGCTGCGCAGTCTCGTAGCGGTCGTCGATAGCGGGTCGATCGGGGCAGCTGCGCGTGATCGCGGATTCAGTTCGGCCGCGATCTCGCGACAGCTCGCGCGACTCAACGGGCGACTCGGGATTCGTCTCTTCGACCGTGAGGGGCGTGGTATCCGTCCGCGGAGGATCGCCATCGAACTTGCGGATGAGGCTCGGACTATGCTGGCCCAGATAAGCCGCTTCGATAGGACGGTGCGGACGCTAACGTGCGCTTTCGTCGAGGATCACCCGTATCAGGAGGTAGACCGCATGAATGAACGTGAGAGGGATCTCCTTGCGGGAGTGCCGGATCGTCTGTACGTCGGTGGTGAGTGGGTTGAGGCCTCTGAGGGGCGCACTCTCGTGGTCCGCGATCCTGCGACCGGCGAAGTCGTCAAGGAGATCGCCAATGCCTCGCCGGCCGATGGGATGGCGGCCTTGGATGCAGCCGTGGAGGCGTTCCCGGTGTGGGCTGCCACTCCGGCTCGCGAGCGGGCCGAGATATTGCGGCGCGCGTTCGATCTGCTGATCGAACGCAAGGAGGAGTTCGCTCTGCTGATGACCATCGAGATGGGCAAGCCTCTCGCCGAAGCTCGAGGCGAGGTCGCCTATGGTGCGGAGTTCGTTCGGTGGTTCAGCGAAGAGACCGTGCGGGTGCAGGGTCGGTATGGTCCCAACCCGGAGGGGACCGGGCGGATGATCGTCTCGCAGCATCCGGTCGGTCCATGCTTCCTGGTGACGCCGTGGAACTTTCCGCTGGCCATGGCGACCCGCAAGATCGCCCCGGCGCTCGCGGCGGGGTGCACGGTGGTGATCAAACCGGCCGAGCTCGCTCCGCTGACGACTCTGTATTTCGCGAAGCTCCTCGAGGATGCCGGCGTGCCGGCAGGGGTAGTCAACGTGTTCACCACGTCGACATCGGCGGCGGTGTCCGAGCCGATCATCCGTGACCCGAGGCTCCGGAAGCTGTCCTTCACCGGTTCGACGCCGGTCGGGCAGCGGCTGCTCGAGCAGGCCGCATCCGGTGTGCTGCGCACGTCGATGGAGCTGGGCGGCAACGCGCCGTTCGTCGTGTTCGACGATGCCGATCTCGACAAGGCCGTCGATGGCGCCATCGCGGCCAAGTTCCGCAACATCGGGCAGGCGTGCACGGCCGCGAATCGGTTCATCGTGCATCGCGACGTCGTAGATGAGTTCTCACGGCGGGTCACCGAGCGGGTTCAGGCGATGAAGGTCGGCCGGGGCACGGAAGAGGGCGTCTCGATCGGCCCTCTCATCGATGACCGGGCTGTTGCCAAGGCTGCATCCCTGGTGCAGGACGCGGTCTCCCGCGGCGCG
>MDTG01017265.1_pt1 | contig 16591 bp, 19 predicted proteins | sample 811421 | NCBI WGS metagenome assembly MDTG01 (sample SAMN05326645, study PRJNA326480) | marine metagenome | isolation source: seawater | place: Pacific Ocean: South East | collected 2011
CGCGTCGAGATCGCCCTGCGCCTGCGCGATCGCCCCGCCCGCATCACTGAGCCCACCCATAACGCCGCCAGAGACCGACACCTGCACCCGTGGTGCATCGGCATCCGCCGGAACCGCCGTAAGTCGCCCGTCGCCCGCCATCTCGATCCGCCCGGCACGGCCCTCTTCCAGCAAGACCGGCCCCGATCCCGTCGCCCCGAGGCGCAGGCGCGCGCGGCCCCGGTCATCGAGGGTCACTTCGACCTCGACCAGCCGCGCCAGATCGCCCAGCATCGCGTCGCGCCGATCCAGCAGCGGATTGCGCGCGCCGCTATCGGTGGTGCGCGCCAGCTGCGCCTGAAGGTCGGCCAGCCCCGCCAGCGTGATGTTGATCTCGTCCACCGCCTGTGCGGTCTCGGCGGTCACATCCCGCGCGAGGCTTTCAAGCCCTTGCGCAAGGTCCGAGACACCGCCCGCCAACGCCTCTCCGGCACTCAGCATCGCCTGCCGCAAGCCCCGGTTCGAGGGGGCCAGCGACAACCCGTCCAGCGCATCGAAGAACCCGTCGAGCAGATCGGGCAAGCCGCCCTCGCCGGGCAGCATCCGGTCTTCCAGCGCCTGCACATGGGTCAGATAGGTCCGAGCCGCGCCTTCGGCGCTTTGCGCGTCGCGCGTGCGCCCGGCCATCAGCGCGTCAAAGGCGCGTCGGATATCCGTCACCTCGACGCCGGTGCCGGGGCCCGTCTCGCGCATCACCGCGTCGCGGCGGCGATAGCCGGGCGTGTCCACATTGGCCACGTTCTCACCGGTCACGCCCAATGCCGTGCGATAGGCCAAAAGCCCACCCCGCCCGATATCCATCACGTCGACCATGGATTACTCCCGCGTTTTACCAAGGTGCCCGGCGAACTGACGATAGATCGCCTCCGACAGGCCCAGACCGGCGCGCCCCGCACCCGTTTCGGTCAGCTTGCTGTCGAGCAGGGATTGCGTGGTTTCGGTCGCAGAACTTTCTACCAACGAGTCACCAAACGACGCGGCGCGCCCGGATTTTAGCAGCTGGTTGAGAAACAGCGCCTCGAACCCTTCGGCGGCCTCGCGCAAGCGCGCCTCATGTCGCTGCCCGCGGGCCTGCGCCGGGTCGGAGGCGGCAGCTTGGGAGAGTGGGGGAAAATCCATGCTGTCCGCCTCAGATCACGATCAGTTCGGCGCGCAAGGCACCGGCGCGGTGCAACGCCTCAAGGATGGCCACCAGATCGGCGGCGCTCGCCCCTACGGCGTTGATCGCATCCACCAGCGACGCCAGCGACACGCCGGGATCGAAGACGAAGGCGGGGTTGTTTTCCTGCTCGACCTCGATCCCGGTGTCGGGCGTGATCACCGGATCGCCCGGAACCACCACGCCGCCATCGCGCCCGGCCACGACGGTCGCGCCCTGATCGACGTTGAAATCCTCGTTCACCCGCACGGTCAGCGACCCGTGCGAGACCGCCGCCGGAGTGACGCGCACCTGTCCGCCGATCACGACAGTGCCGGTGCGGGCGTTGATGATGACCTGCGCGGGCGGGGCCGCGGGGTCGACCTCGATCTGCTCCAAGAGGCCCATGAACGGCACCCGCGCGGCGGGATCGGCAGGCGCGCGCACGCGCACCGAACTGCCATCGAGCGCCACCGCGACGCCTGCACCGAACTGCGCGTTGACCGCCTCGGCCACGGCACCGGCGGTGCTGAAATCGGGGCGGTGCAGGTTGAGCACGAAATACTCGGTTTCAAGAAACGCCGTCTCAACCATCCGCTCGACCGTGGCACCGCGCGGGATGCGGCCCACCGTGGGCACGTTGACCACCACCGAAGAGCCATCACCACCCTCGACGCCCAGACCGCCGACCACCAGATTGCCCTGCGCAATCGCATAAACCTCGCCATCGGCTCCCATCAGCGGGGTCATCAACAGGGTGCCGCCCTGCAAGGATTTGGCCTTGCCGACGGTCGAGACGGTCACATCCAGAACCTGACCGGGCTTGAGAAACGGCGGCAAGTCGGCGGTGACCATGACGGCGGCGGCGTTCTTGGCATCGAGACTGTTGGCATCCACCTCCAACCCCAGCCGCGAGATGATCGACTGCATGGATTGCCGCGTGAGCCCGGAATTGCCATCGCCAGAGCCCCCAAGACCCACCACAAGCCCGTAACCCACCAGCGGATTGGCCCGCACCCCGGCCACATCGGCCATATCCTTGAGCCGATCCGCCGCCGCAAGAGCCGGCCAAAGCCACAGGATCAGGATCAGAATGCGCGCCATCACGGGGGCCCCTTACATCGGTGACACGGCGGTCAGCGCGCGGCGCAGCCAGCCATGTTTACCAGTATCGGCCACGTCACCCGCGCCGACATACTTGATCTCGGCATGGGCAATCCGGTCCGAGCGCACGACATTGTCAGCCGAGATGTCCGACGGGCGCACCATGCCGCGCACCCGCACATATTCATGCCCGTTGTTGAGCGTCAGTTTCTTCTGGCCCATGATCTCGAGATTGCCGCCCGGCAAGACCCGCACCACCGAAACCGAGATGCGCCCGGTCAGCGAATTGGATTGTGTCGCGCTGCCCTCGCCCGAGAAACTGCGCGTGGTGCCGCCCGTGAGGCGCGCATCGTCAAACCCGAAAGAGACGACATCGGGGATATCGACGGCGAAATTGTCGCTCTTGCTGGTATCAGCGGCCTGCGATTTGCGCGCGGCGAACCGCTCGCGAAACTCCACCGTCAGGATATCACCCACCGCAGCGGCACGCCGGTCAGCGGCAAATAGCCCCTTGGCATGGCTCGCATAGATTGAACCAGAGGGCATCAGCCGGTCCTGCTCGACCTCGCCCATTGGAAAAACCGGAGCGTAGAGCGCGGATTCGGCCTCTTCGACCTGAGTGGAACAACCCGCCAGAACGGCGAGCGCGAGAGTAGCGGGGATCAGGCGTGACATGGAATGTCCCTTACAGCTTGTTGGCCAGATAGCTCATCATCTCGTCCGAGGCCGAGATCGAGCGCGAGTTGATCTCGTAGGCACGCTGCGCCTCGATCATCTCGACGAGTTCCTGCACGACGTTGACATTCGAGGTCTCCAGCGCGCCCTGCACCAGATCGCCCATCCCGTCCTCGACCGGCGCACCGACGGCAGGCGGGCCGCTGGCCGTGGTCTCGACCGCAAGCGTCTCGCCCACCGGCTCCAGCCCGCGCGGATTGGTGAATTGCGCCAGCGTCAACTGCCCCACCTCCTGCGCCTCGACCGCATCGGGCAGGATCACGCTGATGATGCCATCGCGCGAAACGCTGATGCTGGTGGCCTCGCCGGGGATCTGGATCTCGGGCTGCACGACATAGCCGCTGGCGGTGGTCAGCACACCCTCGGCATTCTGCGAAAACGTGCCGTTGCGGGTATAGCCGATGCGCCCGTCGGGCATCAGCACCTGAAAGAAGCCCTTGCCGTCAATCGCCAGATCGAGCGCGTTGTCGGTGGTGGTCAGGTTGCCCTGAGTATACATCTTCTCGGTGCTGACCAGACGCACGCCGGTGCCGATGGTCGTGGGCGAGGTCTGCGCCGTGGCCTCCGAGGTCTGCGCACCTGCGGGCCGCACGGTCTGGTAAAGCAGCGACTCGAAATTCGCGCGGTCGCGCTTGAAACCGGTGGTATTGACGTTGGCCAGATTGTTGGAAATCACCTGAATGCGCGCCTGCTGCGCGTTGAGGCCCGTCTTGGCCACATGCATCACGTTCGAGGACATCGGCACCGCCTTTCCTGAAAACTCCGTTCAGGACGATCCTGCAAGCGGCGTGCCAGCACGCCCGCCGCCTCAGCCCTCGGGGGCCTGCATCATGCGCGCGCCGCTCTCGTCAAGCTCACGCGCGGTGAGAACGAGGCGCATGCCATGCTCGAAGCGGCGCTGCATCTCCATCGTGGACAGCAGTTCCTCGACCGGATTGACATTGCTGCCCTCGAGCGTGCCCTGCAGCACCTCGGCCCTCTGGTCGGGGTCGGGCAAGGGCCCCTCGATGGGGCGGATATTGCCATCCTCGCCCTTGCTCAGAGCGGTGCCACCGGGCGGGATCGCGGTGGCCAGAACCCCGGCCAGCACCGCCTCGCCCTCGGGCGCGTCAATCGGTTGGATAAAGATTTCGCCGATATCGGTGATGCGGATATTGCGATAGGGCGGCACCTGCACCGGGGCCAGGTCAGGCCCCAGCATCGCATCGCCCGCGCCGTTGCGCAGGGTGCCATCTACATCGCGGCGCAGGTCGCCCCGGCGGCTCAGCGCAGGCTCGCCATTGCCGGGCTGGATGTAGAAATATCCCCGGTCGGCGATTGCCACGTCAAGTTCCTCATCGGTGCGCGTCAGCGTGCCCGAGGTCTCGGAAAACCCCGCCGGGCCGGTCTCGATCTGAAACGCGCGCGTGGTCATCCCCTGCATCTGTTCGAGAAACCGCACCCCGCCCTCGTTGGGCAGGTCACGGCGAAAGCCGGGCACCGTCTGGTTGGCGAGGTTCTGCGCCTGCGCCACCTGGCTGTCACGACTGACCGCGAGCGCGTTGAGCGCGGTATAGATCATCCGGTCCATGTTTGCGCCCCTCTCCCGGCTTAGCTGCGGATATTCATCACGGTTTCGGCCAGCGTGCCATTGGTTTCCAGCGCCTTGGCCGAGGCCTGATAGTTGCGCTGCGCCATGATCAGGTTCACCAGTTCCTCGGTCAGATCCACGTTCGAGCGTTCGACCGACCCTGACTGCACTGAACCGAAACCCGACGTGCCCGGCGCGCCCAGACGTGCAGGGCCGGACTCGCGCGAGACAAGGTAGGTCGCATCGCCAATACTGCTCAGCGCCTGAAGGTCGGCGAAATTGGCCACCGCGACCTGCCCCACGGCGACAGATCGCTCGGCCCCGTAATTGGCCCAGACGGTGCCATCGTCGCGCACCTCGACCGAGGACAGGTCAAGCCGGCTGCTGCCATTCTGACTGACCGCTGTCACACCGAACGCTGCCTGCGTTGCCCGCGATCCGGCAAGGTTCAGGCTGATCGCCCCTGCGCCAGAGGCAAATCCCATATCCGTCAGCCCGCCAGTCTGCACGCCGTCGCCGCCGAAGGACAGCCGCGCTGCGGCATCCGTTGGCGTCGCGATCTCTCCGTCGAGCACGAGCTGAACGCTATAGGCGAGGCCCGGATCGGTCGCATCCGGCGCATCCGTCATGACGAAATAGGCCTGCGCGGGCACCGCCTCGCCCTCGGCATTCAGCGCCGGAATCTGCGTCGCATAGGCATAGCTTGCCGGGTTCGCCGGATCGAATGGCGCAGCCGGAATCGCCGCCTGCGTGCCCAGCCCGCCATTGTCGTCCAAAGAGACGTTGAGCGACAGATCGACCGAGCTGGTCGCCTGCGGCACGCCGAATTGGGGCGGGATCTGCAAGCGGTCGGTCTGCGTGGTGCTGAGCGTGTCGCCGTTCTCGGCGGTGGGAAACACCGTCAGATAATGCCCGGCGGCATTGGTCACGAACCCGTCGGCATTCATCCCGAAGGCCCCCGCGCGCGTATAGCCCAGATCGGCCCCGGCATCCGGCCCGGTGCGCACCTGAAAGAAACCCGGCCCCTGCAATGACAGATCAAGAACATTGCCCGTCGCCGTGATAGAACCCTGGCTGAAATCCACCGCAATGCGGCTCACCTCGGTGCCTGCCCCCACCTGCGAGGCGGGGCGGCTATAGGGGCTGTTGGTGAAGATATCGGAAAACTCGGCGCGACTGCCATGAAAGCCGAGCGTGCCCACATTGGCGATGTTGTTAGAAGTGACCGAAATGTCGGTCTGCGCGGCGTTAAGCCCGGAAAGGGCGGTAAAGAAACTCATCTGTCGGCTCCTGTCGGTGTATCGTTCTGTTAGCGGATCGAGGTGATTTCGAGACTGCTGCGCAGCCCGTAATCTTCAACATCAAGGGTCAGGTCCTGCCCGCTCTCGGGCAGTTGCACGCCAACCACGCGGGCATAGACAAAGGGCGCGGCGGGGGCGCCCCCCTCGGCCTGCACGGCGATGCGCACAGCCCCGCGTGATTCGACCAACGCAGGCGGCGCATCGCGCCAGTCGAAGCCCATGAGGCCGGCGGGTTGCGCCCCCATGTCCTGGCGGTGCAGCACGGTGCCTGTCTCGGCGTCAGTGTACGTGACGGTGACTGCGCTGGTCGCCTCGGGCAGGTCGGCCACGCCCTGCACCACACCCGCCGCATCGGGCCGCGCGACAGTGCCCGGCACCAGCACCTGCTGACCCAGAAGCGACGAGGCGGTGGCGATCCGGTTGCCGCCGATCTGCCCGCTGATCGCGCCCAGCGTTTCATTCACCTTGTCGAGTCCAGACACAGTCGAGAACTGCGCCATCTGCGCGAGAAACTCGCCGTTCTCCATCGGGGCGAACGGGTCCTGATTTTGCAATTGTGCGGTCATCAGCGCGAGAAAGTCCTCCTGCCCGAGTTCATTGGTCTTGCGCTCAGCCGGAGCCGGGGCAAACCCCGGCCCGGCCCCCGTGAGACTGGTGATATCAGCCATCTCTCAAACTTCTCCTCACTGGCCCATCTTGACCGTGCGCGCCATCAGCGTGCGCAGGGTCGAGACGGTTTCCAACACGTTCTGATACTGGCGACTGGCCTCCAGCATCTCGACCATCTCTTCGTCAGTGTTGACCACCGACTCGTAGACAAAGCCCTCCTCGTCGGCCATCGGATGATCCGGGCGGTAGGCGCGCACCGGCTCGCGGTCGAGCGAGACCACCTCGCGGACCCGCGTGGTCGACAGCCCACCGCGCCCCGCCTGCCCCATCTGAGCGCCATAAACCGTCTCGAAGACCGGGCGCAGCGGGCGATAGGCCCCCTCCTTGGTGTCGCTCACGGTCTGGGCATTGGCCATGTTCGACGACACGGTGTTGAGCCGGACCATCTGCGCGGACATCGCGCTCTTGGCCACGTCAAAGACATTCTTCACGATCATCGCTCACTCTCCCTTCATTGCCTGCATCAGGCCGGATATGCGCCGGTTGAGCAGCGTCAGGCTGGTCTGGTAGCGCAGGCTGTTCTCGGCGAATTCCATCTGCTCGACGGCCAGTTCCACCGTGTTGCCATCGAGCGACGGGTTGACCGGCACGCGGTAGCCTGCCTGCGCAGTCCCGGGCGTGCCAGTCGCGAAATGCCGTGCATCGCTGACCGCCATCGGCCAGCTGCCGGTTCGGGCGGCCAGCACCGACTGGAAATCCATGTCGCGTGCCTTGAACCCCGGCGTTGCGGCGTTGGCGATATTCGAGGCCAGCATCGCACCGCGCTGTTCGCGCAGGCTCAGCGACGTGGAGAAAAGGCTCAGGTGATCGCGAAACGTATCGGTCATGCGGCTCCCCTTGGTGATTGGTCCGGTCCTTGCAGGCCATCTCTGCAATTCCGGTGCCAAACCGCTTAAGAAAGGGCCCCAATGCCAGAAACCATATCGCGCCCCGGCCTGAAAAAGCCGCTGACCCTGCCGCGCAGCTTCAGCCGCGTGCTTGGCCGCCTGATCGCGCTGCCCCACGGCGAAAGCCTGCCCCTGGCCAAGGCGGCTTACGATACCGCAAAGACCCCGACAGAACGGCTTCTGGCCATGCGCCTGCGCCTGCGCCTTTTGCAGGAGGCCACCGAGGCTGCATCGAAACCCTCTCCGGCACCGGAGCCGCTGGCCCCGCCAAATCCCGAACCGGAACCCGAGCCCGAACCGGTTGAAGAAACGCCACCGCCCAAACCACCCAAAGCCGCAAAACTCACCGCGATGGACCCGGGCAGTGATGCGCTCAGCATGATGATGAGCGAGTTGGGCGGCAGCGACGACGACGATTTTTTCGGCGATGACTGAATGCGGCCACACATCCACGAAGTGTTAACCCGGAACGCGCAGTATCTTTGGATACACATGTTGTCTTTCGCCGTCCCATGCGACCCCTTTGCGCGCTGTGCAGGGCGCTCGGAAAATGACAATGTGGGTTTACGTCCAAAATCGCCAGGAGCGGTGAGAATGAAACATATACCAACTGATATGATCCATGCCAATGCTTATCGGATCGTGCAGCATCCCCCAGAAACCGGGCATCGCCTGCCAAATGCTTGGTGGTTGATCCCTGTGGCTGCCTTGGGTTGTGTCAGCTGGTTCTGGTTGATTTCCGCCCTCCTGTCGATCTTGGGGTGACACTCCCCTCCAGAGTTGATCAGAACACCTGACCCGGTCGATTATTCGACCGGGTCTTTTTTCTGCCGATCACTCCGCTGCGCAGGAACGCGGACGGTCGTCGGTGGCCAGGACACGACACCAACGAGCGAATTCCGCCTTGGCGCGCGCCTGCACCGACAACCGTTGCGCAGGTTCAAGATCCCGCATCGCCACCTCGCGCAGCACCATAGCGTGCCGCACCTCGAACGCCGCCGCCAGCGTGAACCACAGCGCGGCCTCCTGCAGGCGCGCATGGCTGCGTATTTCCATCTCAATCCGGCCAAGCCCAACAAGTGCCTGCATCTCACCGCGCTCCACCTGCGCGGTCAGATCCTGGAAAAGGCGTGCGGCCAATGCCGAGCGGGCATCCTGTGTCAGCCGTGTCATCAGGTGATCGCTCAGGTTGGCAGCGCGTGTCTCACCGGCGAGCCGCGCTCGCCACGCCCAATAGGCCGCAGCCGCCTCGTCCTGCGGCAGACCCTGCCCGCGTGCCTGCATGACCGCCAGATTGACCTGCGCCGCAGCATCGCCCGCGCGCGCGAACTGTCGGAACATCGCGACCGCCACGGACCACTGTCCGCTGCGCGCCAGTTGGAGCGCAGTATCGAATCGGGCCTCCTGACCGGCATCAGCGGAACACGCTCCAGCCACAATGACCAAGACGGCAAGGATCAGACGTCGCCTCATTTGCCCGCCATCATCACCAGTTGCAGATACATCAGCCGCCGCAGCGAGCCATCAGGTTGCGTCTCGTGAACCACAATGCGTTGCCGCTGCGTGGCGCTGGTCTCGACACCGATACGAACGTTCTCTGGCAGGAACACGTCATAGCGCGCCAAAAGAGCCTTGGGGTCGGCCATCAGCGCGGCGCTGAACTCACGGTCGATCCAGCTTCGCGCCAGCGCTCGACCAAGGATTTCGGGTAAATGTCGCTCGACCCGCGCGATGTCATGCAAGGTCGTGGCGCGCCGCACGAGAGCAAAGCGATCAGGCGCGTCATGCGCCTGCGCCCGCTGACCGGCAAACCGGTTCAGGCTACGCATCATCCGGCCTCCTGCTGTCCAACCCATCTCACCCTTCCCACCGTCCGGCCAACCCGGGCTTGCACTGGGATCAACGGCACAAAATCCCGGCGCTTTAGCCCGCAATGGCGCGGTTCTTGCTGCATGACCCGACATGAACACCCGCCGCATTCCCCTGCCGCTCTTGGCCTTCGCATTGCCTGCGCTCGCGATGCCGCTCGGTGTGGGGCTGGCCAGCTTGTGGGTCTTGCGTGTGCCTCCTCCCTCAATTGTTACGGCCCCGGCAGAGACGGTACCGCCTGCGACCAAAGAAGAACGCATCTACCTGCCGCTTGTCACCCCGATCACGGTTTCCTTGCCCGGTGACGGCCCACGCCTCAAGATCGAGACCGGCGTGGCGATCCGTGCAGAGGGCGGCTACGCCCTGCTGGCGCGTCTCAAGGAGCGGCCCGAAGCGGTGCAATCAGGCCTTGCCGAGGCCGTTCTGCACACGGCCGAAGACCTTGGCCCAGAGGCCAGCATTGAGGATCTGCGCGCTGCCTTGCCAAAGGCCCTGCGCGCGGCAATGAATCAGAGGCTGGAAGACTTGGGCGAAGACCGCGCCGTGCTCGAAGTGCTGATCACCGGATGGGCGCGGGCCGACTGATTGGCATCCTTTTTGCTGCACCTCATCCGAACCACGATCCAGATGAAAGGCTCCGCCATGCCCCTGACACCTCAGACCCGCATCCCGACCCCCGGCACCGACCTGCGCCACCTCGCCGTGGAACTGGTGGTCTGTGACGCATCCGGTCAGCCCAAAAAACAGCAACTCTGGGGCCTGCTGCGCCTGTTGCGGCGCGCGTCCGCCTGACCAAGGCGCCTGACGCTTATGCCACTCGGCGATGCTGCCACAGCCGCAACGCAAAGAGTGAAACAGCCGCAAGGCAAATGCATATTCCGATCATCAACGGCGAGGGCATCAGACCTGCAAGCGCGGTGGCCCAGCCCGGTTGCAGATAAAGCCCCGCGATCAAGCCACCCGCCACAGTCAGAAAGAGACGCAACCGCAGGCACAATGCGCAGTTGACTGCACCGATCATTTCGCGCGCCCCACGCCACGGTCGGTCTTGAGATAGACCAGATCACAGCGGTTTCGCGCCGCCGCCTTGCGCGCCCGTTCGGACAGCAGGGACGCAGCCTCCCGCACAGCCGACAGCGCGTCGATTAATAGCGCAAGACGCCCCTCGGCCCCGTCTTCTGCCAACGACGCCCCCCCGATCAATGCGATTACGGCGCTGCGCAGCGCATGGTCGCAACGCGCCACCCCGCCCATGTCGCCGGACGCAACTGCGACGTTCAGATCATCGGTGATCTGGCGCAGCCGCACAGCCATGGCTGCGTTGGTCATATGCTGAACCGGATCGATCATGCGGAGGGTGGCTTGACCTGTGCGCCGATCTCCTGCCACGCCTGCAGGATATCGCCGATCGCCAGCGCCGCCTCGGAGAGCCGCGCGCCCTCGTCACCCCGCCAGGCCTTGAGAACATGGAACCGCGCGAATTCATAAAGCTGGAACAGGTCGCCCGCGATCTCGCCACCGGCCTCAAAATCAAGGCTCGATTGCAGGATATAAAGCGCGGTCAATGCCCGGTTCACGTGATCGGCAGGCAAGGCCCGGTCCTGATCCTGCGCGGCGGCCAGCACCGACAGCGAGCGGGTCAATTCCTTGAGCGTGACGAAAACGACGTCGTGCGGATGGTTCACCCCATCCTGCGCAAAGCTCTCGGCGTGACGATATCGGGCGCGTGCGAAACTCATCGAAAACCATCCTTTGACGTGGTTGCCTGTCTGATTGTTACAACGGCAGCGGGGCGCAGCGTGTTAGGCGCGCCCGGCCCCGTTCAGGCCGCGCGCGCGGTGGCGGAGGCAATCGCGCTCACCGCGACAACCATGCCGACCTCGCCCCCCGAGAGGATGGCGATTCCGCTCATGTCGCGCACCGACGAAAGCACACCCTGCAAGGGCCGCAAAAGCACCAGTTGCTGGCCCAGCAACTCGTCCACCGGAATGGCGACACGTCGATCCGTGCTGCTGACGATCACGAAAAGCCGCGCACCCTGCATGCCCGACTGCGGACAAAGCGAGTGCACCGGCACCAGACCGTCTTCGCCCATGTTCAACATCCGCGCATCGCCCGCCGCCGTCACCGGCATCAGCCGGTCCGTCTGCAGAATGCGCTGGATCGCATCGATCGGCAGGACGTAATGCACCTGCCCGACACGCACCACCATCCCGTCAAGCACGATCATGTGCTGCGGCACCTTGAGATGGAACCGCATGCCCGCCCCTGCGGGCAGACGCGCATGGCGCAGCGCGCCTTTCTTGCGCAATATGTCAGCCTCGACCTCCTCCAGACCGGTCGCGGGGCTGGGACTGTTATCGGTAACCTCGACACGCACATGGTCGCTCTCGGCCTCGATCGAGACGTGAAACCGGGTCGCCGCATGATCGACCCCGAGGCGCAAGTTGACCAGCGCCTTGAGCAACCCGCGCAGATCCTCGATCAGCATCTGGTCAAGCACCACCTCGCCGCCCACATAGGTCATCGACGCATCACCCCCGGTCTTGCGCGCGCGGGTCTCGACATAGGCGCGCAGCGGGCGCAACAGCACCTCGGCGGGGCGCGATCGCCGCGCGACGCTTTCCTGCTGAAGCTGCGACAATTCTGCGGCAAGCTGGGTGCCTGATTCGCTGATCTCCTGAAGCCGCAGGCTGTGCAGGTCCAACCGCTCACGCAGCACCGACCGGATTCCGGGATCAAGCTCTGATATCCCGGCATGGCGCAACGCACCCAGCACCTCCTCGACGAGATCGACCGAGGCCAGTTGCCCCAATTCATGGTCAAGCAGCGCATGGCTTGCGGAAATCGCCCCCACGGCCTCCAGCAGCGCGAGGCTGTCACCGGTATCTCCAATCGCGATGGCCTCCATCACGTCAGCGTCACCCGTGCCTACCTCGTCCTCGGCGGCGCGCACGGTCAAGGCCTGCGCCATGCTCAGCCGCGTCCCCGACGCGTCCAGCATCGCCAGCCGCTCGGTCATCCGATCCTGATCCAGCGTCGAAGCAACGAGGAAATCAAACAGCGTCGCATGATCCAGAAACACAGTGACATTGGTGATCATCCGCACAAGGCCGGTCGTGATCCACTCCAGAAATCCCTGCGCCAAGGTGTCATCGTCGTTTAGGTCGGCACGCAACACGTAGAAATGCAGCCCCTCCTCGATCGCCTCGTTGGCGGATTTCACACTCTCGGGCGACAGCACACGGTGGAATTCGGGCGGCAGACCCAGCCGGGTCTCGATAGTCTTGGCCGTGACCACGCCGCTGGCCACGAAACACGCATTCGTGGCCTCTTCGAACATCTGTTCGATGCGCGCTGTATCGGGCGTGTCGCCCTGGTCAAGCGCGTCAAACACCAGCTCCATCGTGTCGACAAAGCCGCGCCCCATCTGAACGAGAATGACATCCGGCGGCACCCCCTCGACGCGCACCCGCGCGAAAAGGTCGATCAGTGCCATCGTGAGCTGCGCGGCGGTGTCGATGTGATAATTCAGACAGGCGAAATGTACCTGCCGCATGAAGCCTTCGAAATCGGGAAACCAATCACCACCGGGGGCGGCCTTGCGACTGTCGAGCCCCTCGCGCAGGCTTTGCAGGGTCTGAAAGATGTGATCGGCACACCAAGCGCCCAAGAGCTTGCTCGGAGCCACCAGATCGTCATCGAAGAACACCGGCGGCATGGTCCGTTCGACACTGACCAGTTCCTGATAAAAATCGAGCTCTGCCATGCGATAGGCCGGCCCCGCATCGATTTTGGCAAGCGCCTGCGCGGTATCGACGACGCGGACCAGCCCCGCGGCCTCGGCCACCGTTGTGATCTCTTCGGAAAGCGCGTAGCGCTCCTCAGACTTGGGCAGCATATCGCCCCCCATTCGCATACCGATATCGGCAAGTCTCGGATAGAGATCCACCATCGCGTTGAAGAACGCATTCGCGTTGTCTGTGCCGGTGTCGCGCGCCGAGACGGCTGGGGTTGCATCCGCCCCACCCAGATCGCGCGTGAAAAGATCACGCAGCGCCGTACAGGCCAATTGCGCGGCCTCTGGCGTCGGCTCTGTTCCAAGAAAATCGCCCAGCGCGGCTGTCCAGTCACCAAGGCCCAGCTGCTCTGCGGCATAGCACAGCCCATCAGCCTCCTTGCGCGCAGCCCCAAGCATATCCGCATCCGACACGGCAGCATCGAGCGCGGTGACGGTCTTGCTGACCATATCCGTGAAAATCTGGCGATACATCGGGTCGACGTCCAAGAGCCCGCCCTCGGGCTTGCCCTCGGTCACTTCGGCCAGCGTCGCCACCGGCGCAGGAGCGGGGTCGTGCGGCTCCGGCTCTGCCGGGTCATCCACGGCAGTCTCCGGTGCCGCGCTTTCCTCATCCTCTTCGAACGCATCGAAATCGAATCCAGTGCCACCGTCCAGCTGATCCAGAAGACCGGCAAGCGCCGGGTCCATTGCCGGGGGCTTTGCCTGCGCGGCAGGAGGCGCGGCGTGCGGTGCGCCCTCGTCCTTCACCTCTTTCTCGGGCTCCGGCTCTTCGTCCGCGGCGTCCTCCGGATCTTCCATCTCGGGGGCTGTTTCCTTGGCGGCTTTTGTCTTTTTCTCGGTCGCCGCCTTGGGGGCTGCAGGGGTCTCGGCCTCTGGAGCCTCTTCTGCCCCCGGTTCCGCCTCGCCCCCCGTCAACCGCCCGATCAGCGCCCGCAAATCATCCTTCAGCCCCTCCGTCGGAGCGGGATCCACATCCTCGCGGGTATCGGCTGTCTGCTCCAGCATGCCGCGCAACATATCGCCCGTGCGCATCAGGATATCGGTGATCTCGCCAGTCAGTGCCACGCCATCGTCCCGTACCAGCCCGATCAGATCCTCGGCCAGATGCGCCAGCGCCTCGACATTGGCAAGGCCCAGAACACGGCTGTTGCCCTTGAACGTATGGACCGCGCGAAACAACGCACCGATATGATCCGCCGGGTCCTCGCCATCCTGCAACGCGTCAAGCGCAGCTTCGGCGGCATCGAGCGCCTGCCCCCCGTCATCGGCGTAAAGCGCCCAGATTTCGTCCATCTCATCCGTCATCATATCACCCGCTTGACAGGGTTGCGTTGCGGCCGTCAGGCCCCGACCAGCGTCCGCATCACGCGCGTCAGCTCGTCGCCGGTCTTTTCTTCCAGATCATGCGACACCGTGCCCGACGGCTTCGACACGACGCCATCCGCACCCAGTTCGCGGGCCTTGGCCGCCAGCGGCGACCCCTGCACTGTCACCGACGAGAGCATGCAGATCTTGGCCCGTGTCTTGAGCTTGGCGTGGCGCAGGAATTCCAGCCCGTCCATCACCGGCATCTCGATATCCAGCAGGATCAGGTGCAGGTCGGGCAGGTCCGGCAGCTTGTCGAGCGCCTCCTGCCCGTTGGCGGCCTGCGCGACAAGCTTGAACTCCTTGCGGGAGTTCAGAAAGCTCGACAGGTAGAGCCGCATCATCGCGGCATCATCCACGACCATCACGTTATAAGCCATTGTTCAGTCTCCGAATTTATATGAAGGGGGCCGGGCGACGCACCGCCCGGCAGCGCCTCAGAACCCCTGAAAGCCGCGCTCGTCGAGGTCGGGAGAGCCCGCACCGTTGCGCCGCACCGCCCCGTTGGCCTTGCCGTTGAGCATCGCCTGAATCTGCGCCATCATCTCGGGCGTAAGCCCGCCAAAGGCTCCGGTCGGCATCGCTGTCGCGGTTTTCCGCAGGGTGAAACGCTTGATTTCCTCCTTCATCTGCTCTGTCGCGGCGCTCATCTCTGCAGCCCCGGCGGCCAGTTCGTCAGCCTGCTGGCTGGTGTCGAGCGCGGATTTGGAAATCTCGGTCATCGCCTGAGAGATCTGCGCCACGCCGCGTGACTGTTCAGCCCCCGAGCGGTCGATCTCCTCGACGATATCCTTGACCTGGGTGATCTGGGTGGAAATGCCGGTGAACGCTTCCGAGGTCTCATCAGCGATGCGCACGCCCGCATTGACCCGGTTCGACGCGTCCTCGATCAACTCGGAGGTTTCACGCGCCGCCTTGGCCGAGCGTCCGGCAAGGTTGCGCACCTCCTGTGCGACCACGGCAAACCCGCGCCCGTGCTGGCCCGCGCGCGCGGCCTCGACCGCGGCATTGAGCGCCAGAAGGTTGGTCTGGAATGCGATCTCGTCGATCACCTTGATGATCTTGGCGATGTCCTGCGACGATGTCTTGATCCCGTGCATGGCGCTGACCATGTCCTTGATCTTGTCCGCGCCCTGATTGGCGAGGCCCACGGCGCTACCGACGAATTCCGCAGCCTTTTCGCTCGCCTCGGCATTGGCGCGCACCTGCTGATCGGTCTGGTTGACCGAGGCCGACACTTCCTCGACCGAGGCCGAGGCAACCTGGCTATTCGTCGACAGGATCTGGCTGGCATGCGACACCTGACCCACGCTGGCGGCGACCTGGTCGATTTGTTCGGACATCACGCTAAACGCAGTGTTGAGGCTGCCAAACGCTTGCTCGAAGGATTCCACCACGGTGCGGTACTCGCCCTTGAACTTGGACAGGTCGGCCTGCACGTCGAGATTGCCCGCGACGATGGAGTCCGACAGCACTCGGATTTCGTTCACCACCTCGCGGAAATTGCCGCGCACCTTCTCGATGATGCGGTTGATGAAGATCTTCTTGCCGGGCAGCGTCGCGAAGGGTGCGTCGAAATTGCCCTCTCCGAACTCCTCGACCACGGCGAGCGCAGCTTTCTTGGTGTCGATATGGGCCTGCACCATATCGTTGCACATCCGCGCGGCCTGCGTGATCTCATTGCGCTTGAAGAGCCCGGCATCGATCATCACCTCGATGTCACCTTCCTCGTGCTTCTTCGCCATGTGGTTCATCTGCTCGATCAGCAGATCGAACTGGTCCTGGGTCTCCTGATTAACCCGGTCTAGCTCGATGAACCTCTTACGCGCCGTTTCGATTGTGGTGTTGAGAAACGCCTTCTTGCCCGGCATCTGCGGGAAGGGCGCATCGAAATTACCCTCGCCGAACTGCTCGACAACGCCCATCGCCAGTTTCTTGGTGTCGATATGCGCCTTTACCATATCGTTGATCTTGGTGGCGGCCTCACGAATCTCCGGGATCTGCAGCTTGTCCACGGGCACAACGACATCTATGTCACCGGCGTCATGCTCTTGCGCCATATTGGTGATCCCCTTCAGCAGTTCATGAAACTGCCGGGAAGACGCTTCCTGA
>MDTG01199298.1_pt1 | contig 16591 bp, 18 predicted proteins | sample 811421 | NCBI WGS metagenome assembly MDTG01 (sample SAMN05326645, study PRJNA326480) | marine metagenome | isolation source: seawater | place: Pacific Ocean: South East | collected 2011
AGAAGAGTATGAATGGTGTCTAGATCAAACCATAAATAAAGATGGTAAACCATGGGATGCAAATATGATTCTCGATGATGGAGGCGACTTAACTGTCAAAGTTCATAAAGAATATCCAAATATGCTAAATAGTATTCACGGCATTTCTGAAGAAACAACTACAGGTGTTAAAAGGTTGAAGGAAATGCTCGATTCTGGAGAGCTTAAAGTTCCAGCTATTAATGTTAATGATTCTCTGACCAAATCCAAAAATGATAACAAATATGGATGCAGGCATGGTCTTGATGATGCTATAAAGAGAGGCACTGATATGCTTCTTGCTGGCAAGAAAGCTTTAGTGATTGGCTATGGAGATGTTGGTAAAGGCTCAGCTGATTCGCTTGCTCAACAAAAAATGATTGTGGATGTAACCGAAGTTGATCCAATCTGTGCCATGCAAGCATGTTTTGACGGTTTCTCTGTAGTTTCAGCCTACGAAGATGGCGAAGTAACTAATGACGGGAAAAATCTTAAAAAAGAATTACTAAAAAAATATGATTTAGTTGTTACAACAACAGGCAACGTGAATGTTCTTGATAAATTTATGCTGGATGCACTTAAATCTGGCTGTGTCATCTGCAATATTGGACATTTTGATAATGAAATTGATATAAAGCATCTTAAAAATTTTGACTGGTATGAAGTTAAGCCTGGCGTTCATAAAGTTATAAGATCTGACAAGGATTATTTATTGCTACTGGGCGAGGGAAGGTTAGTAAATCTAGCATTAGCTACTGGTCACCCGAGCAGAGTTATGGATGGTTCATTTTGTAACCAAGTTTTGGCACAAATAGCATTATTTAAAGACGGGTATGCTTCAAAACATCCTGAAGAAAAAGAGCCATATGTAAAAGTTCTTCCCAAAAAACTAGATGAAGAAGTTGCCGCTTTAATGGTCCAAGGTTTTGGTGGCACCATCACTAAACTAACTGAAGAACAACAAAAATACATTTCTGTAGATAAGGATGGGCCTTTCAAAGGTGATTCTTACAGTTATTAGTTTAAAATATTTCCTGACGGCTGAGTGGCAGAGTGGTTATGCAGCGGACTGCAACTCCGTGTACATCGGTTCGATTCCGTTCTCAGCCTCCAATATAACGGCATTTATAGCAATTCAATTAGAATTATCTATAATAGCTCTACACTTTATATAAAATTATGAAAATACTCATTATGGGTCTTCCAGGTAGCGGAAAAACTTATTTAGCAAAAAAATTAAAAGAAATTATGAAGTGTGCCTGGTATAACGCAGACAACGTTAGAGAGATGGCTGGAGATTGGGATTTCTCTGATGAAGGAAGATCAAGACAAAGTCAGCGGATGAACACCTTTGCAGAATTTGAAAAGTCTCATGGACGATACGTAATCTGTGATTTTGTCTGTCCCACAGAGAGAACAAGAAAGATATTTAATCCAGATATAATCATTTGGATGGATACAATTGAAAAAGGTAGATTTCAAGACACAAATAAAATTTTTGAAAAACCCAAAAAAGTAAACTTTCATATAACTGAGTGGAAAGAAGACACGGCAAAAAATATTTCAAAGGAGTTAAAAAATGTTTGATTGGAAAAAGCCAACAGTACAGATGCTAGGAAGATGGCAGCCATGGCATGATGGCCACCAGGCACTTTTTAAAAGATGTGTTGCAAAGACAGGTCAAGTAGCAATACAAGTAAGAGATGTTCAGGGAGCATCAGGGGGAGCTGGTCAAGATGATAATCCATTTGACTGGGAAACTGTTTGTAAAAATATTGAAACTGGATTAGCAAAAGACGGTTTTAAAAGAGGAAATGAATACGAAATTATGCTTGTGCCAAACATAGTGAATATCACGTATGGAAGAGGAGTTGGTTATGTTTTTGAAGAAGAAGTCTTTGAGGAAGAAATACATAACATAAGTGCAACAAACATAAGAAAAAAAATGCGAGATGAAGGTAAACTTTGAAAAAGAACATAACCTTAAATTAAGACATCTCTATAAAACTATTTCCTGGCGTGTAATAGCAACTACTGATACTTTTATTATTTCTCTGTTAATAACAGGGAAAGTGGACTGGGCAGCAGGAATCGCAACTTTCGAAATCCTTACAAAAATGGTTTTATATTACATTCATGAAAGAATTTGGTTTCGTTATATAAAGGTAGGTCGCAGCTAATGATAAGCATAAAAGAAAAAAATTATTTATTTAGTCTTTTGAAAGATCTTGGTAAAGAGGCTGAGAATATAAAAACACGAAAGATTCAATATGAACAAAAAAAAGATGGATCACCACTTTCAGAAGCAGATAATTTAGTAAATAAAAGAATAAATGAATTTATAAAGAAAACAGATTATCAAAATATAATTTCAGAAGAAAATAAACAAATAGATTTTGTAACAAGATCAAGTTGGGAATATTTTTGGTTAGTAGATCCTATTGATGGCACTAAAGAATTTATTAACAAAGGAGACGACTACACTATCAACATAGCATTATGCAAAGAAAATCGACCTATCTTTTCAATTGTATATGCTCCTGGAAAAAAAGAATTATTTCATGCTGAGAAGAATAAAGGTGCTTTTAAAAATGAAAAAAGAATTTACTCATATCAAGATAAAAAAACTTGGAGAGTCGTAGCTAGTAAATCACATATGACTTTCGAAACAAAAAATTTTATTGATAAAACATGTAAAGATAAAAAAGTGGAACTAAAAAATTATGGTAGTTCGTTAAAAATTTGTAAAGTTGCGGATGGAACTGCTGATATATATCCTAGATTCGGACCAACAATGGAATGGGATACCTGTGCAGCGCATTTGATATTGTCAGAATCTGGTGGGGAGTTAGTTTGTTCATCAAATGGCAATATTCTTGAATACAATAAAGAAAATTTACTAAATCCTTTTTTTATAGCTTTTGCACAAAAACTAAAACCTGAACTTTTTATTAAATCTTTTGTAAAGATTACCTAATTTAATATAATCAACATTCTGCCCAGGTGGTGAAATTGGTAGACACAAGGGACTTAAAATCCCTCGAAGGAAACTTCGTGCCGGTTCAAGTCCGGCCCTGGGCACCATTCTAGTAAATAATGAAATATTGGCTTGTTGCAACATATAAAATAAATGAGATTGAAAGAGTTGAGAGCAACCTAACAAATCAAGGTTTTGATTTCTATCTTCCAAAAATGGTATCAAAAAAACCTAACAGCAGCCCTAAAGAAGAAGTTATGTTTCCTGGTTATATTTTTATTAATACTTGTATTGATAGACACTCATCTGTCAAGCATACAAAGGGCATAAAAAACGTCATAAAATTTGGAGATAATATCCCATATATGACTGATGAAGAAATCGAAAGAATTAATACTATGGAAGAATCATCAAGACAGAAGCCTTTGACTGGAAAAATTAAAATTGGTCAAGAAGTTAATATCAAAAAAGGTTCGTTAAAAGGTAATATAGCTAGAATCTGCTCACTTCCTTCTAAAAAAAGAGTTGGCATACTATTACACATTCTAGGTTCTTATAGAAAGATAGATATCTCAGAAAAAGATCTTTCATTTTGAAAGATTGTCTTTTATTAAGACATGAAATATACTGTTCAACTGTTGAACGGTATAAATTTAAATCAAAATATTAGATTAAATAATCCGTGCGGTAGCTATTCCTTCTAAGTTTTAAAATTTGATAATATCCAATGCCAAAGTATCGTAATATTACTGAAGACCATATGGATCTTCTTCACATTTTAGAAAAAGATGGTACTGCATCACAAAGAGAAATTGCTACAAACACCGGCCTCAGCATTGGGAAAGTAAACTATATTATTAAAGCTTTAATAGATATTGGTTTTATTAAAATAAATAATTTTAATAATTCAAATAAGAAATTTGCATATGCATATATCCTGACGCCGAAAGGTATTCGAGAAAAAGTAAACATAACTAAGCGCTTTATTATCAAAAAGCAAGAAGAGTACGATAAACTAAAATCTTATATATCTGAGTAATTGATTAATATCACATTGAAGGTCTAAATTTGAAGAACAAAACAAAAATCACTGTTGTAGGTTCTGGCTACGTGGGTATGTCACTTGCAGTGCTCCTTGCCCAGCATAACAATGTGGTAGTGCTTGATGTAGATCCTGCTCGGGTCGAGAAGGTTAATAATAAGCAATCTACTGTGAGTGATCCTGAGATTGAAGAGTTTTTAGTTGAAAAAGAGCTAAGCCTCACAGCGACATTGGATAAGCAGGCTGCCTATAATGGGTCTAACTTTGTAGTAGTAGCAACCCCTACTAACTATGATCCAGATACCAACCGCTTTGACACCAGCTCGGTAGATCAGGTTGTTAGTGATGCTCTCGAATTAAACTCAGATGCACTTGTGGTGATCAAGTCCACTATCCCAGTAGGCCATACAAAATCACTTCAAGAGGAGCATGAAACAGACCGTATAATCTTCTCACCAGAATTCTTACGTGAAGGAAAGGCCTTAAAAGATAACCTATATCCATCACGTATTGTAGTGGGAAGCCAACTAGAGACTGGAAAAGCATTTGCTAACCTAATGGTTGAGGGTGCTGAGAAAAGCGAAATTGAAATACTATTTGTTCGCTCAACTGAGGCGGAAGCAGTTAAGCTTTTTGCAAATACCTATCTTGCTATGCGCGTATCGTTCTTCAACGAGCTTGATTCCTATGCTCTAACGCATGATTTAGATACCAAAAGCATAATTAAGGGTGTGTGTCTGGATGATCGCATAGATGATGGTTATAACAATCCATCCTTTGGTTACGGTGGTTATTGCCTTCCTAAGGATACCAAGCAGCTTCTGGCAAACTATGAACAAATACCTCAAACATTGATTCAGGCAATTGTTTCCTCTAACTCAACCCGAAAGGATTTTATTTCAGACTTCATTATTAAATTAAAGCCCAAGGTTGTTGGTATTTATCGTCTGATAATGAAGCAAGGGTCCGACAATTTTAGGGCTAGCGCAACCCTGGGGATAATGAAAAGAATTAAGGCTAAAGGCATAAAAGTATTGATCTATGAGCCAACCTATAAAGAAGCTAAATTCTATCAGTCAAAGGTTATAGATACTCTTCATGAGTTCAAGAATAAGTCAGATGTGATTATATCAAACCGATTGAATGCTGAGCTTGATGATGTGAAGGAGAAAGTATTTACAAGAGATCTTTTTGGAAGTGATTAGATGAAAGTATTAGTAACAGGAGCCGCGGGTTTTATTGGATTCCATCTAACCTTAGCGCTTCTAGAGCGAGAAGATGAAATAGTAGGAATTGATAACCTTAATAACTACTATGAACCTGCCCTTAAGCAACTTCGCTTGGATGAGATTGCAAAACACTCAAAAGCTTCTAATTTTGAGTTTATGAAGGCAGATATTTCAGACAGAGCATTTATGCAAAAGTTATTTGCAAACCACTCATTTGATATAGTTGTAAATCTGGCTGCTCAGGCTGGTGTTAGGCACTCGCTAGAAAACCCTCATGCTTATGTTGAATCAAATCTTATTGGCTTTATGAATATCCTTGAGGGCTGCCGTCATTCTAGAGTCAAGCACCTTGTCTATGCATCATCGAGTTCAGTTTATGGGATGAATGTTAAACAGCCATTTAGTACTGATGATCGAGTGGATTATCCTATCTCACTTTATGCAGCCACAAAAAAATCTAATGAGGTAATGGCTTATGCTTACAGCCATTTATACAACATCCCTACAACTGGACTTAGATTTTTTACTGTTTATGGACCTTTTGGACGTCCAGACATGGCCTACTATAAGTTTACCAAAGCTATAATAAATGGCGATCCAATTAATGTTTACAATAATGGCGATATGAAGAGAGATTTCACTTATATAGACGATATTATTGATGGCGTTGTTCGAGTGATGGAAAAAACACCTACTGCTAATAGAAGTAAATATACTAACTCAGCACCGCCATGCCGTTTATACAATATTGGAAACAATACCCCGGTAACACTGAGAGATTTTATTAGTGCAATTGAGATAGCATGCGGCAAAAAGGCAAAGGAAAAACTACTACCAATGCAACCTGGTGATGTTCCTATCACTTATGCAGATATTTCTTCAATTTCAGAGAAGTTTGATTTTGAACCCAGCTATTCAATTCAAAAAGGCATTAATGAATTTGTAAAGTGGTACGTTAATAAGGGATTATAGCTATGACTCATTATCCGCCAATAGCTGTTTTTGCATATAACAGGCAGGATGAAATAGAGAGCTCACTTTTGAGTTTGAATGCAAATTTTAATGCGGAAAAATTTTGTATTTTTATTTTTTGCGATGGTCCAAAAAATTCGGAGGATGAAAAAGCAGTTTCAGCCACAAGAAGGAAAATAGCTTCTCTTAAAAATAAATTGAACTTTTCCAAAATCATATTAACTGAAAGATCTAACAATTTGGGATTGGCTCAGTCGATAATTTTAGGTGTTAGCGAAGTTCTAAAGAAATATGATTCAATTATAGTTATTGAGGACGATCTTTATCTTAATAAGAATTTTTTGAACTTTATGAAAGACGCTTTAGAGTTTTATAAGTACGAAGAAAAAATAATATCTGTTTCTGGATATGCACCGAGAACTGATAGCAATATGGATATAAATTTTTCGGTTAGAGCAAGTTCTCATGGTTGGGCTACGTGGAGGGATCGTTGGAAAGAAGTAGACTGGAATGTTCCTGAGTTATCAGTAGATCTGAATTCTAGATCTTTTTTGAAATTGCTTGCGGTTGGCGGCGAAGACTTGAAGCGAATGCTGCTAAATTACTCTAAGGGGAAATTAGATTCATGGGCCATAAGGTTTGTATATCATCAAGTTAAGTTTCATATGCTCTCAGTAGTTCCAAAAAATTCATTGGTAGAGATTGGAGGAAATAAACTTCATGCTACCAATACTTATAATGAAAAATATTTATATAAAACAAAATTAGAGACTAATGAAAAAATATCTCATAGATTCAAAAGGTTTGAAGAATACGACTTAAATTATTTAAGACAGTTTAGAAAAAATCATAGTAATTTATCTAGAATAAAGCACAAAATTTTAAAGTTTTTGAATGTATAGAAATACATTGAATCTGTCATTTTCTGCAATTTTCAAAATTGTTATCCAGCTATTGGTTTTAGCAGTGAGCTCAAGGATCCTTGAGCCTGTAGATTTTGGTTTGATTGCTATATATACGCTTGTTTTATCTTTATTTGAAGTTTTAGTAAAGCAAGGACTTATTCAGTCGTATGTAAAAAATGCCACCCCATCTCATAAAAAATTGTTATGTTTAGCAAAATATTATCTGATAAATTCTGTAATCTTATTTGTTTTTTTGTATACATTGAATTTCTTTTTTGAGCTATCTTACGAAAGATTTTATAAAGAACTTATTGTCTTATTGTGTTTTAGTCTTCTTATATCAATTTTGTCATCATTAGTAGTTGCCCATATGTCAATTACAGATCAAGTGGATAGAATCATATCAACTGAAATTAGGGCGAGTCTTATTTCTTCTTTATTAATATGTTTGCCATTATTGGTTCTCACACAAAGATGGGAGGTTATGGTATTTGTAAAGCTTGCCTCAGACTTGGTCATTTTAAGCTCGGTTATTAATAAAAAAATATATAGTTACTTGAGAGTTAGTTTTTTTTCTAAATTGGGAATGCTGAATGAAATCAGGCCTTTGATGAGGTTTGGTTTTTTCATTACACTGGCTAGACTGTTTAATGTATTATCATTGAGATCACATGAACTTGTAATTCAGAGTGGGTTTGGAATGTCCCAATTAGGTTCCTACAATAGGGCAAATGCGCTTGTAAATGTACCAATTGAAATTACAAATCAGGTGTTAGAAAAGCTTTTTTTTCCTGTGATGTCAAAGCAGAGAAAGCATGGCCAAATTCCTTCAAATAAGCAAGACACTTACAGTATTATTTTTTTTCTTGCGATGTTGCTCGCATTTACAGGCCAAGCATTTTCGGAAGTAATTATTCCTTTTGCTCTAGGAGAACAATGGTACAACATTATAGGTGTGTTTAATCTGCTTTTACTATTCAGTGTTTTTCGTATTTTCTACAAAATCAACGATGTTTTTATAAAGTCGCAAGGCAAAGCAAACTTTATTCTTTATCTGAATCTAATCCAATTCTCGGCTTTAGTATTTCTATTATTGGTTTTTGGATACTCTGATATTTTTCATGTCATAAATGCAGTGGGTTTAAGTTATAGTCTTCGCTATTTCTTATCGTTATTTTTAGTAAAAAAATTGCATGTGGTTTTCAATAGTTTTTATAGATCAATTTTTTTGGCAATTAGTTATTTGTTTTGTGTGCAATGGGTGGTAATAAATGCAAGCTAGATATTGTTTTGTTGGAGGTGTTGATAGAAGTGGAACAACATATCTTGGTGCGGAGCTATCGAAGATAAAAAATATTATTTGTTTGCCAGAATGCCAATGGTATGCAAGGTTATTGAAAATTTATGGTGAAGAAAAAATTTGTTCCAAAAAATTAATAAACTTATTGCTTAAAGAGATTAGTTTTCAACGCTATTGGAAGCGAGCAATAAATTTTTCACAGCTGAAAGGTAAAATTACCATCAATGAGTTGCACAATTACCTTACCCATAACTATTTTATTTATATTACTAAGACTAAATATGACAATTTAGATGAAGTACTGTTTATTGATCAAACCCCTGCAAATATACGAAACTTTGAAATTTTGAAACAACATCGTCCAAATTCTAAGTTTATCCACATAATAAGAGATCCCAGAGCTGTAATTAATTCTTTGTTGCGCGTCGATTGGGGCCCAACTGATATCTTTGAGGCAACAGATTTCTGGTTGAAAGGTATTTCATATGGGCTAGCATTGTCATCGGCTAAACGCTTAGATTACTTTCAGATAAGATATGAAGATTTATTACTTGATTTAGAGCCACAAAAAAACACTCTGTGTAAATTTTTACAGATAAACTATGAGTTAAATAAAGACTGGTCACCATCTTTACTTCCTATTGTTAAATATAACAAGAAGCAGCATATAGATGTTGGCAAGTCCCCACAGCTGGAAAATATTGAGAAATGGAAATATCAACTTTCCAGTCGCCAAATTCATCACATACAAAAAGAGACTAATACTTTAATCGTTGCACTCAATTACTGTATTGAAAAAAATAGCTCGAGTGCATATACGTACAGTGAATATATTTGTATAAAGGTTCTAAGCTATATAAAAAAAATGATAAGAAAAATTAAATGAATCAGAATGTAATCAAATTATTGAAAATTATTCGAGATAAAATAATGTATGCAATTCATCGAATTGTTCATTTTTCTGGGCTCTCGGCTTTTCTTGCTCCTTTTTTCTCATACACTTTGCGTAGAGACATCAGAGCTTCCTATAATGGCTTGATAGATAATTTGAAGGACAGGAAACTTAAGGAAAAAGCACTTTTCCGTTTGAGAAGAAATGTTCATAGACTTGAAAAAGGCTTGATCATGAAAAATCGAAGAAAAGTATTTGGTCTAGATTACATTGAAGAATTAGTTAATATTGTAGTATCTGGCAACATAGACTTTGACGATAAACAATACCACTGGGCGTTGGAGGTTATCAATAAGTACTTTCAAGTAACTGAAAGTGATGATTCTCGATATTTGAAAGCGAAGCATACATTTTTTGGCGGTATAAATTATGAATTTAAATCTAAATATTTGCCCTACAAAAAAACTGAAAATCATAACCTTAATAGTAAATTACATTATTTAATGCAGAAGAAATCTGTCAGATGGTATTGTGATAAACAGATAGATCGTAAATTGATTCATGAAGCAGTTAAAAATGCAAGGTTGACTCCATCTTCTTGTAATCGCCAACCCTTTAGATACATTGTTATAACAGATAAAAAGAAGGCAGTAGAAGTGGCAAAAATTTCCGGCGGCACGCTTGGATGGGCTGATAATATCCCATGTTTGGTCGTTGTAGTTGCTTCACAAAGAATTTTAAATTCACTTGATGATTATTTCTCACCTACTGTAGATGCCTCTCTTTCCATTATGCCATTTGTATTGTCATTGTATGAAAATGGAATTTCTAGTTGCATTATAAATTGGGTCGGAACTAAGAAGAGATATAAAAAAATCGCTTCATTGATAAAAATACAAAAGCATGAGCGTATTGTGACGTCAATTAGTCTAGGATATGCAGACCAAAATGAAAAGGTCGCTTTTTCTAAAAGGCGAGAAGTCAATGATATTGTGGATTGGTTATGAAGATTGGAATAATTGGAGCAGATTTGTCGGGGAATTTAGGCGCAGAGGCAATGCTGCTTAGGTTAGTAGAAATATTGAAAGATAAATTAGGTGCTATATCTCTGATTATTGAGACTACCTCAGTTTTACCTCCCTCTAAAAAAAATATGGAGGGTATTGACATCACTTTTTCTCGGTTTACTCCAAAAAAAATCTTTAAACCATATGATATTAGTTTTAAGGAATGTGAATATATTATCGATATTGGTGGATTGGCTTATGCAACATCACCAAAAGATTCTTTGAGAAACCTAATTCGACACGGCTACTTTATTATAAGAAGAAAGAAGCTAATTTTTTACACTCAAGATTTTGGCCCAGCTCAAAACATACTCACAAGAATGATAGGTAGATTTGTTCTTAACAGAGCTCATTTTATTTTCCCTAGATCAAAGAAATCGTTCAACAGGTTGGTTGAGACCTTTGGTGTAAGAAATTATAAAATATATAATGAATCACCCGATATTACTATAAATCTTAAACAGAGTAATCTTGATAAAACCTCAATACCAAAAGATGCCATAATAATTAGTCCATCAGCAATTCTCTTTAATCAGATTGGTCAAAAGTATATAGAATTTATAATTGACCTAATTTCATTTTTTTCTGATCGTCCAGTCTTTTTATTAAACCATTGTTACACCAAAAACGATAAAATTTCAGATCAGTATGTAATAGACTTAATTGCATCTAAAGTAAAAAATATAAGCATTATTAGCCCAGACTATGACGTCAAAGACTTAAAAGCCATATTTTCAAATTCTCTTTTGGTTTTAACCTCAAGATACCATGTTTTAGTGGGTTCTGTATCAGTTAATACACCTTCCTTTTGCATAGGATGGAATTCAAAATATGAGGAATTTCTTAAACTTTACGATAGAACAACCTATGAGTTATCGGTTAATGACCTAAATGGTGCATATAGTGAAATTACATCTGTAATAAATGATATTGATAATGAGCGCAGACATCTTGATAACATAAATAAAATCAATTCTTCTCTAGTATGTTTGGGAGAAAATAAATTGTGCTCAATCTTAAAAAAATGAAAAAAACACTTTTGGTCTTTTCTCGTGGAAGATATGTGAAAAAAAACAATGATCTTTGTTATTATGATAATGATGGTGAACTTATTCAGAGCCTTGAGGATTCTTTTGACAAGATAATAGTGTTTGGAAGGTTAGTTAATTCTAGTAATGATGAATATGAATCAGCCTCTAAATACCAATTTAGGTTTAAAGATTCTGTTGATTCAGTAACTTATTCCAAGGAAAAACCTACTTCATTTATAGTATTTTTGTTAAAGCTGTTTTTTTGCGGCTTACTAAGCAGGAAAATTCTTATTTTTGGTCCTTCTCTATCAGCATTATTTGTAAATTTTTTATTTTTTTATAAGTATACGGTTTATTACTCAGGTATTGATTGGAATAAGTCAGGAAAATTATGGAGCTTATTTGAAAAAATTTCTACTAATTCGGCTACGCGTATAATTTGCACAGGCAATCACCTCAAAGATAAATTTACAAATTATGGTAACAAATTTGTTGAACTGGTAAAGCCACCACTTAAGATTAAATGTAAGGACCCAAATAAAATTAAAACACTTTGCAAAGAGAAAAACTTTAATATTTTGTCAGTTGGTGCCTTTTCAAAAAGGAAGAATCAGATACTATTATTGAAGGCAATTCCAATATTAACTAAAAGATTTCCAAATATTTTAATCAGGTTTTGTGGTTTTGGTGATTTAAATGAGTTTAAAAAAAATAATGATCAAATTATTAAATCTGTAGAAAAAAATATTATTTTTGAAGGTCATGTTGCCTCAAATTATATTTTAGGTGATTTTTATAATAGTGCTGACGTTGTTGTGATCACAAGCAAAGAAGAAGGAGTTCCAAGAGCACTCTATGAAAGTATTAGTTACGGTACACCTGTTATAAGTACTGCTTTACCAGGGGTTAAAGGTTTTTTTGGTGATCATGGAATATACGTTGATTTTGATAATGAAAATGATTTGGCAGAACAAATAATACAACTTTTAACCTCAAGGAAATACTACAATGCTATGAGCCGTAAAGTTAAACAACTATATTTAAATTTTTTTGACGAAAGCACTAAGGAAATGTTTTTAAGGGTAATGAATGTATAAGAAATATTCATATGTAGATAAAAAGTTTGGAGTTTTGATTCTAGGTGGTTTAGCACTTTTAGATTTTTCGCTTTTGGCACCTTTAGAAAACATCCCAACACTTAGTACTCTATTTAACATAGTGACAATTTCATTATGTTTCCTTACATATCTAACTCTTTCAACAATGAGAATAAAAAAAGAGTTGGCATGGGTGTATTTTTATTTTTTTATTTTTTTATTATTAAATATATTCAGTATGGCCTGGTCAGTTAGTTATACTGAAACTCTTAAATTTACTATTTTAATCATTCTCCCTTTAATATTCCTCACAATTTTTTATTCTAAAGTTGAAAGTTTATTTTATTTTGTCAAGAAACTTTTAGACCTCATTGTAATTTCTAGTTTTGCTTCGATGCTTTTAAGTATTTTAATTAATGGTTATAGCATAAATGATTATGTTTCCTCAGAAATAGACATACAGAGCTATATCTCACCTCATCCATTCTACTTGTTTTTGGGAGTTGCATTAAATATTTTTCAAGATAAAAAATTATCAGTATCTAATTATGTAGTTATCTTTATGTCATTGCTTTTATTAGTTCAGTTGCCATCAAAAAGCTATCTTCTTTCAACTATATTAGCTTGTTCTTTTGCCCACATTTTTTTTCGCAGATCACTATTAAGTTTTTCTGTTCTGTCAGTTTTTTTAGTTTTTTTTACTTTATACGTACTTTCGTTTGAAAATTTCATTTCGGAATCTTTTTTCTATACTCCTGTCAATATTTCTAATTTTTCTTCAGAATCTATAGATACTAGTGGAAGAATAAATACCTGGACACATCTTATAAATCTAGTTAATGAAAGCAGCCTTTATCCTTTAATAGGCATGGGCGCAGGAACGTCAAACTACATTATGGCTTCCACTTATCATCTGGGCACATCAGTACATTCTGAGTACATAAGGATTTTCGTCGAGTACGGAATCTTCGGTCTAATTTTTATTTATGGAGGCATTTTATTTTTTTCATTTAAGAATAGAGAAAATTCTAATATTCGTTCAAGTTCAAATAAATTGCTTCAAGCCATATTATTTTTTTACTTGCTTATCGGTATTACATACGTTTTGAGTAACTTTTTTATTCCATTTATATTTATGGTTATCTTAACCATTCTATATGTTAAAAAAATGGAAAAAAGGAGATTATTAAAGTGAAGCGAAATTCAAACCTGATTATTCTCCATTTACCACCTCCAATACATGGCGCTTCAATGGTTGGTGATTTTATTTTTAAAAACAAGCAAATAAATAAAAAATTAAATAATCATTTTGTAAAAATAAGTATGACGGATAATGTTGAAGGCTTAATGTCATTCAAATGGTCAAAAGTTATCAAATCAATTGCTCTGTTTGCTAGAGTAATCGGCCTTATTTTATTTAAAAGACCGAGGGTAATTTATTTTACTCCGTCATATAAAGGCTTTGCTTTTTATAGGGATTTAATACTTCGCCAAATTTTGATCTTTTTTAAATATTTAATGGGGTTTCAAATCTACTTCCACTTCCACACTTCAGGCATACCAAATTATAAAAATAATAAACTCCACTCAAGATTGTTAAATTATTTTTTAAAGAAAGTTCATTTGATACTTCTAGATCCGGCTTTGGAAAAAAGTTTTAAAACCTATCCTAATGTAGAAAAAATATTTTATTTGCCAAACTCAGTTAAAGACCCATTTAGTTCTGAAGATTTTGATAAATACTTGCATGAAAAATTTGAATTGAGAAATTTTAAAAAACCGATTAACGTTTTGTATTTATCAAATCTGATTAAATCAAAAGGATACAGACACTTATTGAGGCTTGCAACTAAATTTAGAAGTATAAATTTTCATTTTGCTGGTGCATTTGGTGCAGATGATGAAAGGTTATTTTTCTTCAATTATGTTAGGGATAAAAAATTAAATAATGTTTTTTATCATGGTTTGTTGAGAGGAGAGGAGAAGCATAATCTATTTAAAGAATCAGATATTTTTGCACTTCCAACGAGATATGAATATGAGGCTTTTCCGCTTTGCATATTAGAAGCTCTGTCATATGGAATTCCAGTAATTTCAACGGACCAAGGTGCAATTTCTTCAATTATTGATGAAAATGTTGGTATTGCACTTTCAGATCCAGATGAGATCGATAAAAGCCTTACTTTTTTGATTGAAAAGTACATATCAAAAGAGGCCTCTAAAAAATGTCGTGATAAGTATTTAAAGGAATTTAGCACACATAAATTTGAAAAAAGTTTTATTGAAATTTTACAAAATGCATAGTTGTGTAAAATACATCTTAGGTAGGTATTTTAATTGAGAATATTAATATTAGGTTGTGGGCGAATGGGTATCTCACATCTTTTACAAATTTCTGGGAGCATTAGATCAAGAAGTAAAGTTTTATATATTTGCGATACTTCATGGTTAAACCGCATTGTTACAAGATTTATTTTTTCATTGCAGAATATCAAATTTCTTAACTTCAATGAGATCCAAGCTCTTCCTGATAATTTTTTCAATTACGCGATAGATGCTACACCTCCTTTTAATAGAGAAAAGCATGTTTCAACTTTGGAGCGAGTAGCAAATTTTTCATTAATAGAGAAGCCTCTTTTGACTCCAATTAACTGTGAAAAAATGATGAGTGGGTATGTTCTTCAGCATAATGACTTAGTTAAATTTATGAAAACTGACTTAAAATTAGATTTCCATAAAGTTGAAGTAGTTTTGAATACAAATCTTGATTTTAAAAGTGATAGTGGTTGGAGATCAGGCAAGTCAGGAGGAGTTATTAATGAATTTCTAGGTCATTTGTTAAGTGTACCGTTTGCAATTAAAGAACCGCATGGTCAGAGTGAAGTGAGATACGAATATGGAAATAAATCCATGAATGTTCTGGTTAAATATGACGATTATATAATTGAATGTGCTCTAAATTATGGAGTTAGTGAGGTTAGAAAAACTTCATATGAATGGAAATTTATGAACTCACAGGGAATCACTACTTACGATTGTTACTCTGTAAATCAGAATGAAAAGACAATTTGCTCTTTATCAGATATTGGATCAAATTGTAATTTTTACCTTAGGGGTTTTGATTTCTCTAACCAGTGTCAAAGGCTCTTAAATCAAAAAGGTGATTTAATGAAATCAACTGCTTTAAAAGAGATTGATAAAATTGTTTCAACTATTTCAGGCTAATTAAAATGAAAATTATTATTGGAGACAATCCATTTTTTGGGGTAAATCATAAAGTTGGCTCAAAAAAGCTAGCATCGAAAACAGAAAGATTTAAACAAGCTTCAGAGGTAATTAGAGAATTTAAGATTAACGGAGTTGAAGAAATTATGGTTTCTAATCATCCATCACTTCAAAGTTTTTTGGATACAGTGCCTAGTTGTGATATTCACTTTGTCATACCTTATCCTCATAAATACAATGATATTGTTGCAGTTTCAGGCTATTTTGGCCTAATTAGATATTTTCTAAGAGGTTTTTCTCTTCAATCATTTCATAAAATACTGTTTAATTTTATTAGATTAGATTTTAACGAAATTTTTATTAGATTGATGATTGCTTCGGAATTACAATGTATTGGAAAATACAAGGATAGAGTTAAGTCGCTATGTCTGCATAATATTTTAGTTGATTTGTGTATTGCAAGTGGTAACGTCTCAATTCTTAAATCTTTTCATAAAATATGCAAGGAATTGAGGATTAGGCCTGTTTTTATAACACAAAACATACGTGCACTCATTGAAAGTATGCCAGATATCGATTATACAGGTTGTTTCTCTTTTAACTCAAAAGGCTATATGGTTAATCCATCAATTGATGAGGTATTATCTTACTTAAATAAAAATACAAATTTGCCTAAGCTTTGGGCAATGCAAATTATGGCCTCAGGATCCATTAATAATGATGAGGCAATTCAATTTATATCAAAATTCAATTATTTTGAAAAAGTTTTATATGCAACGACGAAAAAACAAAGAGTCACTGACTTCGTTTCTTTATTCAAAAAGTATTACTAGAGG